>Ga0265297_10004202_pt1 | contig 24036 bp, 22 predicted proteins | sample Munlanlwell13791_FD_192502 | JGI IMG/M metagenome (GOLD analysis project Ga0265297, IMG submission 192502) | Leachate microbial communities from a municipal landfill in Southern Ontario, Canada - Leachate well 137-91 | ecosystem: Engineered > Solid waste > Landfill > Unclassified | place... | reverse complement strand
TGTTGTGCTGCCGATTCTGGTGGCTCGTGAACTGGGAAAGCAGCAACATGAGTTTCCCTTTCTGGCGCATCTATTGGAACAAAAGCAGCGGAGGGATCATATCGTTCGCCGGAAAGACGATCGAACTAAATCCAGATCAGATCATTCTAATACCTCCCTACACAGCCTTTTCAAGCCGATTACGCGGAAATACACTACCTCCTTCCGGATACAATCTGGAAGGTGCCCGAATGGAACAGGATACCGGTGAACCCGATCTGGTCAAAAAAGGGGCTGTAATGCACCTCTTTATCCATTTTAAGCTGGGAATGCCTTTCGATTTCGTCTCTCCCGAATTATTCTGTTTTCAGGTGAGTCCATCTCTCAAGTTGGATTTGGAAAAGCTCTCTTACAACCTCAAACAGAACCATGATGAATTTTCCATTTCTTCAAGCTTACTGATTTACAAAATAATCTTGCTGGCCGTCAGTCAAATTCCTCCTGAATACTGGAACCTGACCACCACCGACCAACGACTGATCAAAGTCCTGAGGGAAATTGAAGACCATATTTCCGAAGAACTTACAAACAAGAGATTGGCTGAAGTAGCCAACATGGCCATCAATTCATTTGCGCGACATTTTAAAGAGGGGATCGGGATACCTCCGCAGCAATTTGTAAGGGAGCGTAGGGTGCAAAAAACCACAATTTTACTTCACCACACGACTGGCACAATTGAGGAGATTGCCCGAATCTCGGGTTTTTGTGACAGGTTTCATTTAACCAGGGTCTTTAAAAATATTACAGGTTATTCCCCTGCAGAATATAGAAAAAAATTCTACCCCCATCATTAGTCTACCCGATGAATCGTAATAGATTTCATGCCTTTGGGAAGGGCTAGCACGATGAAATCTTTCCATAAAGAGACCGCCAGAGGATTCCTGCCTGCAAATTTAACCTCCAAAATTCGTTTTTCTCTCTTTTTTGCCTTAACTTACTTATAGCAAGTTAAGCTCAAAAAGCATGGAAAACAAACAATTTTTTCCTCCCGAAATCGCCAGGAGCAGTTCTGAAAGCTATTTTTCAGAAAATCACTCATCCGGAAGAGCAATTTATATCACTGTCATTTTGTTCCTGGTGGCGACTATTTCGTTGCTGCCTCTTTTAAAAATTCAGGTTACAACCCAAAGCGAAGGGGTGGTGCGATCCGGGTACGAAGACAATCCGGTTGTTCCGGTCATATCAGGTCAGGTGATATCGTGCCGGATCATTGAGAACCTCTCCGTCAACAAGGGTGATACCCTGCTGCTTGTAGCCTCCGACAGGATCGACCATGATTTCATGCTGCTCACTTTCAGATTACAGGAGGATAGTTTGCAGCTGTCAGATCTGCAAAAATTAATCCTCGGTAATAACAGTGCGCTTCAAACAGCGCTTTCCCGGCAGGAGTACCGCTCCTTTTCTGACAGACTCGCAGAACAGAAGACTCAGTTGAATCAGGCAGAAAGGGAATACCTGATGTCGCAAACACTCTACCAAAAGGGCATCACGCCAAGGCACGAATTTGAGACAGTGGCGAATCGGTATCAGTTCGAAAATAACAGGCTCCAAACGATTCAGGCACAGCAATTCGCCGTCTGGCAGGAAAAGCTAAAGGAGATAATACTTGAGATGGCTGATTGGAAAACAAAAATCGAACAGTTAAAAAAGGAGAGAATTCAGTATTGTCTTATCGCTCCCATTGCCGGAACCATCACTGGCTATTCAGGAATTCGGGAAGGGGATTTTGTGGTGCCCAATCAGCCAATCGCCAGGATTGCACCCGACGATAAACTGTTGGTTGAGTGCTATGTCCCGCCTTCTGACATAGGATTGATTGAGCAGGGGATGCCTGTATCCTATCAGTTTCATGCCTTTAACTACAATTTATGGGGAGTTGCCACCGGCTGGGTAAATGAAATCTCAGGCAATGTAGTCAGCGTCAATGACCGGCCCTTTTTCAGGGTCAGATGCCAACTCGACCAAAGCTTTCTGAAACTCAAAAACGGGACAATTGGCAATTTGAAAAAAGGGATGACCCTCACCGGACGGTTCAAAGTAGCAGACAGGACCCTGTTCCAACTCCTGTACGACAAAGCAGACAATTGGCTAAACCCCAAACGCAAAAACGGATGAAGACAAAAATCAAACAACGCGACATCACCGATTGCGGAGCAGCCTGTCTGGCCTCCATCGCAGCGCATTACCAACTGGGCCTTCCGGTTTCCAAAATACGTCAGATGGCCGGAACCGACCAAAAAGGAACCAATGCCTGGGGGCTGATCAAGGCGGCTGAAAGACTTGGATTTTCGGCTAAAGGGGTAAGGGGCGGCATAGAAGCGCTTCCCGAAATTCCTTGTCCGGCCATTGCGCATGTGCTGGTCAAAAAGACACTGCTCCATTTTGTGGTGATCTACAAACTGTCAAAAACGCAGGTCGAATACATGGATCCTGCCGATGGGGAGATACACAAAACAACAATTCCGGAATTTGCCGAAATTTGGACAGGTGTTCTAATCCTCATGGCTCCGGGTACCGATTTTCATCCTAAGAATGAGAAGATTTCGATCTTTAGCCGGTTCCTTTTTCTGTTGCAACCACACAAAAATATTCTGCTTCAGGCGCTTTTGGGAGCCGTTGTCTATACCATTCTCGGCTTATCGACCTCAATCTACCTGCAAAAAATAACCGATTTTGTTTTGGTCGATCACAACACCAACTTGTTGAATCTCTTAAGTGTAACAATGTTGTTTCTGGTTCTCTTTCAACTCTTTATCGGCTATTTTAAAAATATCTTCGTTCTTCAAACCGGACAAAAAATTGATGCCCGTTTGATCCTTGGCTATTACAAACACCTGCTTAAATTACCGCAAAATTTCTTCGATTCCATGCGGGTTGGCGAAATTGTCTCAAGGATCAACGACGCCGTCAAAATTCGTGCGTTCATCAATGACATTGCTATATCCCTACTGGTGAGCCTCTTCATTGTAATTTTCTCCTTCGCACTGATGTTCCTGTACAGTTGGAAACTCGCGCTGGTAGTCTCCATCGTTCTTCCTTTGTACGGATTGATCTATTGGATCACCAACAAACTGAACAAGAAGAGAGAAAGAAAACTGATGGAGGACACTGCCGATCTGGAAAGCCAACTGGTGGAGTCGCTCAATTCGGTGCGAACCATCAAAGAGTTTGGACTGGAGTCCTATTCAAACCTGAAGACAGAGATACGTTTCGTCAACCTGCTTAGGTCGATCTACCGCTCTACTACCAACAGCCTCTTTTCCTCCACCGGAACCGAATTAATCAGCAGGATTTCCACCATTGTTCTTCTTTGGGTTGGTTCCTATTATGTAATGGATCAATCGATAACACCGGGCGAATTGCTCTCTTTCTATGCCATAGCCGGCTATTTTACCGGACCGGCATCCAACCTGATCGGCATGAACAAATCTATCCAGAATGCGTTGATTGCAGCTGACCGCCTGTTTGAGATCATGGATCTGGATCAGGAAGTAGATGAAAACAAGTATGACATCACCCCCGAAAGGGCAGGCGACATTGAATTCCGGCAGGTGAACTTCAGTTATGGCACACGCACCGAGGTCTTCGATCACTTCTCCTTTCGCATCAAAAAAGGGGAGATCACGGCGGTCGTCGGGGAGAGTGGGTCAGGGAAAACTACATTGGTAGCTCTAATCCAGAAGCTGTACCCTTTAACCGGGGGAAGCATCCACATTGGATCATGCAACCTCGACCATGTCTCAACAGAGAGTTTGCGAAAAATGGTCGGGGTGGTTCCCCAACGACTTGATCTTTTTACCGGAACCATCCTTGAGAATATTGCAGTAGGAGAGTTCAATCCCGACATTTCGAGGGTCATGGATATCTGTCAGGAATTGGGCATGAAGGTTTTTGTGGAAAATCTTCCGTCAGGTTTGAATAGTTGGATTGGTGAGAATGGAACATCCCTGTCAGGTGGCGAAAAGCAAAGAGTTGCCATTGCACGGGCCCTCTACCGTAATCCGGAAATCATGCTCTTCGATGAGGCCACCTCATCGCTCGACAACGAATCGGAGCATTTTGTGCAGGAGACCATCCAACGCCTGAAGGGCCAGGGAAAAACCATTCTCGTTATTGCCCATCGGCTGAGCACCGTCATCCAGGCCGACCATATCGCAGTATTGGAGAAAGGACTTGTTGTGGAAGAGGGAACCCATCTCAGCTTGTGGCAGCGGAAAGGCAGATACTTCTCCATGTGGCAAAAGCAGTTACCATTTTACAATGAGGAGGGGTGGAACCAACACGCTGAAAATAACGCACTCATTTGCCATGAAGCTGGTTGACCATTTTGAGCGTATCAAGAAAATGAACCGGATGATCCGTTCCGGGCAGACCGGCACTCCCGCCGAATTTGCCGAAGCCCTTGGAATCAGCCAGAGCCACCTCTTCCGGTCACTCCATATTCTCGAGCAGTATGGCATGGATATCAGGTACAACCGCACCATGAAAACCTATTTCTATGGTAACGACAACGAACTGATTATCAACTATTCATTGAAACTCATCGCAGACTGCAAGGCTAAAGAGATAATGGGCGGGATGGGCGTGTTAATAAAATATTACACAGAGTTTCACAGAGAAGCACAGAGTTACACAGAGAAGAATTAAAAAAATGTTGATCAATCAGATTACTCAAAAAATTATCGGATGTGCCATAGAAGTACATAAAATTTTGGGACCCGGCCTGTTAGAATCTGTCTATGAGGAATGTTTGGCTTTCGAGTTATCCTCACAAAGATTGCTGGTTGAAAGACAAGTTCCGCTGCCGGTAGTATACAAAAACATCGAATTAGAGTGCGGTTATAGGATTGATATTCTTGTCGAAGATTCCGTTATAATTGAATTGAAATCTATTGAGGAGCTTATGCCAGTGCATGAAGCACAAATACTGACTTATATGAAACTAACCAATAAAGAAGTGGGATTATTAATCAATTTTAATGTCACCTTACTCAAGGAAGGTATCGTGCGATATCGTATATAATTTTTTTCTCCGTGTAACTCTGTGCTTCTCTGTGAAACTCTGTGTAAGAATAGGAACCTACATCTCTCGAATCATTTTACTGATTATCTCCCGAAACTTCTCCACTTCCGTCTGCGGCAGAACATTCAACAACCTCGCTTCGCACTCCTGCCGGTTTCTTTCGATCTCCGCCCTGATTTTCTTGCCTTCCTCCGTCAGGCAAAGCGTGATAGCCCTTCGGTCGGTTTTGTCAATGTTCCTGTCGAGGTAACCATCCACCACCAGCTTCTCAATCACCCTGCTGATGCGGGAGGCAGATAGTCCCATGTTCTTTGCCAGCTCCGGACTACTAATCCCGGTACATTGATCCAGGGAACTAAAAAAAAGCAGTTCCGACTGAGAGAGTTTTAAATGCTGCATTAATTTGTTGTCAATTGCCGCGCATTTTTTTTTCATCTCATAAATTAAGCCCAGAACTTCGCTGCCTTTTTCCATAGTATTAATATTTTGATGCAAAACTACAAATAAGTCAACTATTTACAAAAGCATTTTATGCTATTAGCAAATATTTTTATTAAAAAGTTTTGTTAATTGAAAATATGATTTACTTTTGCATAAAAATAATTGCTAATAGCATATTTATAATTTAAAAAATATAGAATTATGGCACTTGAACATTTGACCCTTGATACTTTCAAAGAGAAAGTATTCAACTTTGAAGCAAACAAAGAGTGGAAATTTGAAGGGAACGCTCCCGCAATTGTTGATTTTTACGCAGACTGGTGTTCTCCCTGCAAGATGATCGCCCCGATCCTTGAAGAGCTTCAGGCCTCTTATGGTACCAAATTGAATATCTATAAAGTGAATACGGAAGAAGAACGAGAACTGGCCGGTATGTTTGGTATCCAAAGCATTCCATCCCTGCTTTTCATTCCGATGGACGGACAACCGCAGATGGCACAGGGAGCGCTCCCAAAGGCAACTTTCATCAGCGCTATCGAAGATGTGCTGAAGGTAACAGCGAACTAAGCTGAAACAATTTCAGATCCGCTTCGTATCAAAAAATGATTTGTATGACCTACAATCTCATACAGTACACTTATAAATCATTGCATCATCTTAATCACATAAATCACTTAAATCATTGTCATGAAGCAAGAGATTAAGCTCGCCTGGAAAAAGGGAATGGCCTTTGAGACTGAATTGTATGGCCATAAACTTACAATAGATGCCGACAAATCCAATGGAGGACAAGATTTGGGCCCCAGGCCAAAAGCCTTGCTACTGGTAGGACTTGCAGGCTGCACAGGCATGGACATTGTCTCCATACTTGAAAAAATGAGGGTAGAAATTATTGACCTGAATGTAAAAGTTGAAGGAGAAGTTACAGAAGAGCACCCAAAACATTTTACCTCCATGCATATTATCTATGAATTTTGGGGAAAAGATCTTCCGATGGATAAGCTCGAAAAGGCAGTTTCATTGTCAGATGAGCGTTATTGCGGGGTCGCTGCAACATTTAAAAAAGGAATTCCAATTACCCACGAAATTGTGGTACACGAAGTTTAAAGATAGGTTTTAGTAAAAGCAGTTTGTAAAGTTGAAAAGGCCGTTGTAGAAATACTGATGGCCTTTTTTTTAGTATGATATAGTCTGGCATTGCCGGCGCAGCAAAATGGGGATAGTATCTATGTGGATTTGCTGTTGTTGATATTGTCAATAATACAGCATTTCAACTAAAGACTGGCAGACTCTACCTGCAGTTGAATTGGCTTAACCGCTTCTAGTAAATTCGCCCTATTATGTAATTTACATCTGATTACCAAATGATTATCTTATTGCATCCTTGATCTTAAACACCCAGGCATAACTGCATGGATTTGTTGCAGGAGTAATTGCAGGAGGGGTAATTGTTATACTGTTTGCTGAAACTGAGTATTTCACTTTTCCACTAAAGCCCAGCAACGTTAATGATTCGGTTTTGCCAATCCCTTTAACCACGATCGGACTGTCCCTCCATTTAGTTACAATCACATACAAATCACTCCCTTTTTTGGTAAAGTATACATTCGTTTCGGGTGATACCGCAGGTGCTTTCTCCCATTTCCTGGTCTCATAAATTGCTTCGCCATTGACTTTCAGCCAAGATCCAATATCTGCGAGTCTTTGCTGCATGATTTCAGGAATACGACCATCTGCTGTAGGGCCAATGTTGAGCAGCAGGTTTCCGCCACGGGCTACCTTGTTTATCAGGATGTGCACCAGTTCTTCTGAAGTTGAGTAGTCTTCCAGAACTTCATTCCGGTTGTACCCAAATGATCCTGCTATACCGCGGCACTCTTCCCATGGATGTTCAAATTTGGTATCATTGGCATTGCCTTCATGAACCAGATCATATTCTGTTGTGTAAATGCCGCCATGCTTGCTGCGGGTTTCCTTGCCCCAGCGATCATTGACTACCACAGAATTTTTTACATTCGACTCGTTGTACAACCATGCCAGAAACTGTGTGCTTTTCCATACTTCACTTGGATGATCCCATTCTCCATCCGTCCAGACGATATCCGGTGCATAGCGGGTAACTAGATCCTTCATTTGCGGAATCATGTAATCATCCACATATTTTGACGGATTGGCTTTGTATAAGGGGTTAAACCATTCGTAAAGTGAATAGTAAAATCCCATGTGCAGTCCTCTCTCTTTCACAGATTTGGAAAGCTCGCCACACAGATCACGGTGCGGACCGACATCCATAGCATTCCAGTTCCAGCTCTGCTCGCTTGGCCAGAGGGTAAAACCTTCATGATGCTTGGAGGTCAAAACAATGTATTTGGCGCCCGCCCCTTTGAAACGCTCTGCCCATGCATCCGGGTCAAACATTTCAGCTTTGAAAAGGTTTGCAAAATCCTGGTATTTGAAATCTTTGCCATAAACCCGGTTGTGATAGTCGATGAAAAAATGCTGGGTCCTGGAAGGGTTTACCAAGCGGCTCCAATACCACTCGGCATATTGTTCGTGAACACCTACTTTGTCACGTTTAGTCGGACTGTAAGCAGGAACGGAAAACAACCCCCAGTGGATGAATATTCCGAATTTCGCATCCTCAAACCAGGTTGGAACGGGACGGCTGTCAATGGATTGCCAGGTAGGTTGGTAGGTTTTCTGGGAGTAACTATTCAACGTGCCCAGAAGAATCAAAGCTAAAGATATCAATTTCTTCATTGGTTTTTAGTTGTGTTTTTTAGTAATTAATGTCAACAAATTGGTATGGAATTAAAACAGTATTTCTTTAAATATAAGTCAATCTAATCTTTAATATCCAGGCATGTTTACTCTGTTCAAGATTTTTGATTTATTTGTGATCAGAAATATTTATAAATACTGTTGTCGGATAACTGTTACTCAGCTTATTTTTAGTGGACAGTCACGAGCATTTTGCTATTATTATCAGAATATACCTTCAAATTCTATCTTAGCAAAGCAGTAGCACACCAAAGTACAGGAGCCTGTCCGTGCAAATCCCCAACAATGCGTTTTCTTTGCATGTAATGGTTGCGGTCGTTTTTGATGTTTGTTCCTTCACAGACTTCGGTTAGTTCATCGGCAGCGTTGATGTAGCTGATTAAGGCCAACCAACCTTTACGCCCTGCTGTTCCATAGATTTTCTTGTCTAGCCAGCCGTTTTTGACCCCGGTAACCATCGCATAAGTAAACATAGCAGTGCCTGATGTTTCTTTCCATGCTTCCGGATCGTCAATAATTTGCCGCCACATGCCATCCGTTTCCTGATATTTTAATAAAGCAGCCATCATTTTGTGGTATCCTTCCATGATTCTGGTACGGTTTGGATTGTCTTTCGGCAGGATTCGAAGGATTTCGGCCATTCCTACTGCCATCCATCCGTTGCCCCTTCCCCAGCTATAATGAGCATCAGGTGAATGATAAAACAAACCGTTTTCGAGTTGGATGGTGTCGAGATAAAGCACCATTTCTTTGGCCGCCCGATCAATATATTTCCTTTCGCCTGTTGCCCTGTAAGCTTGCGCCTGCACTGCCGTGATCATAAACATATCGTCAATCCAGATGCGTGTTTGCCATGAATAGCCCTGATCGGCCAGCCTCTTTTCATTAGGTTTTGCGCCAACAGGCAATGTCCATTGAGTATCGGCATATTTCAGTCCCAAATCAAGGTATTTTTGTTGTTTGGTCCGGATGTAGAGTTCCAGGGGAACCGATCCAAACACGCTATTATCGACATGATTGGGGACTGGCAGAAGGTTTGCTTCCTTGTCGAAAAGCGGAGCAAAACGGTTTTCGAAACGGCTAAACAATTGATCGTTTTTTGTTACTTCGGCAAACCACATTCCGCCCAACCAGGTACAAACATCCGGATAGGTGATCTGCGTTGGAGGAGTATCCGGATGGGTATTCCCATATCTGGAATGGGGAGTATTCAGAAACTTTTGTGCAATACGCGTCCCAATTTCTAAAGGTGATTTACCTGTCGGCCAGTGTTTCAGGTCGTAATCTTTGGGTTGGGCATTTGTCATTACTACATTTACCAGAAGTATAAAGAAGACAATTGAAGTTATTTTTTTCATTTTATTTCTTATAAATTGTTTATCTCATCTTAATATGATAACATTAGAAATCCCAGCCAATCCGGGGTTGTGGTTTAACCGAAATATCCAGCATTAATCCATTCCACTTTGTATTTAATACCCCGTCTCTTATTGAAAATTTGGGTTTATCTGCTGGTAAATGAACTCCCTGGATTCCCATCGAAAACGTAAAACCCAGGACTGCCTGTTTCATTTCTGAAAGGTTAAAATCAACTTCTGCACCTGAATAAACAACAAAATCAACCCATGATGCCCTTTCGTTACCACCTTTTTCCCAATGTCCTTTCAATTGATCAAAAATTGTTTCATAGAGTTGAAAATTGAACTGAATTCCATTTAATTTTATGCTACAAACAGCGTTATTGGATGAAGGAACGGTAAGGTCTTCAATTTTTACATTTCCGAATTCAAAACGCAAACGAAGGTCTTTGGCCTTAAACTTTCCATCTTTTAAGCGGTCAAAGTAAGGATGTTTATCGCCTCCGTTGGTAGCAAAACTAATACCGGCAAGCACATTGTTTTCCTTTTGTCTACTGTGAAAATTTGTAGATGTGAAATCATAATCATCATGTAAAAACCTTACCTGAAGATATTTTGGGTTCTGCACATCCCCCCAGTAAGCAAGAAAAGGTCGGCGTTGAATCCATAAACTGGACAGATTGGATGTTGACAGTGCATATCTGTCGGTCATATAACAAGTTCCGATGATTTGAGGTTCTGCCTTTTCGAATACATCGGTTTCAGTGCGCGGAAATTCGGGTGAGATAAAATAGTGCATCAGATATTCGGGAATCTGATGTCTTATGTTCATATTTCCTTGCTTTTCATCTATGCCGGTAACGATTTTACCGTTTGACCCATCTTTCAGCATAGCATAAAACGATGGACCGACAAGCGTACCATAAGACCTGCTGTGTGGCCCGGCCCACTGGCCGGTTGGCTGATGGTAATGCCTGGCAATCATTTCCCAGCTGATCGAATAGAGCGAATCTATCATCTGTTTGGCCGATGGCTCAATGATATGCATTTTCATATGTTCCAATTCGTCCAGAGCCACTATGGTATAGGTCGGGCTATTGTATTCTGTGAATCCACCTTTATCCAAGGTATAATCATAAAAAGTCTTCAATCGTTTTTGGGCATACTCCTTCATCTCCGGAAGATCGAACAAATGTGAGACCGTATAGGTAACATACGTCCCCATAATGGCGATGTTGGTATAACTTGGCTGGCAGTTCCTTTTCTGAATTGCCCTTGCAGCCAGTATGATCGAATTTTTGATGGTCGGTTTCAACGCTTCCGGGATTTCTTCCTGATGCCCCATCCAGACATCCAGCAGGGTCACAGCGTTAAAATCGGCCCAGTTATAGTCGATCGGCGCCTTTTTAGTCGCAAGAGGCTCTTCCATATAATAGGGCCATACCCCGTTTGATTTGGAATCAGGGTTCTGATCCTGTAAAGAGATCGTTTTTTCAATCACATCGAATGCCCGTTGGGTATATAGCTTATCCCCAAGATCGAGCAAAGAGGCAGCATACCAAAATGAACTACGGATATCATGGAATACGCCGCTTTCAGCATCGGTATGATAATTATATCCATGCAAGGTTGCAGTGACCATCTTTCCTATGGGATCGTAGCGTTCGTGTGATCTTTTTAAGGACTCATTCAAGGTTTGCTTCTCTGATGGAGTCAATTGTACCTGCTCATATTTTATAAAGCCATCATTGCTTTTTTGGGCAAAACAGGTTAGGTAAGAGCATCCAATTAAAATAATTAAGACTAAATGTTTCATTGTATTCATATACTCTATTAATTTGCATGTGTTAATAATCAGCATTCCTTATATATCCTTTATTTTCACCCCTAAATCCCCTGAAGGGGACTTACGGAAGGCAACTTTTGCGTGCTGAATCCAGACTCTGACAGGCTGATTCAATCTTTTTTCTGATTTGTTCAATGTCATTTTCAACTTCGTCATTTGTAAAACGTATTACACTGATATCAAAGCGTTCTAATTCCGCTTCCCGGCCAATATCGTACTCTTTCTGTTCTTTGGATCGATGTATTCCGCCATCGATTTCTATCACTAATTTAAGCTCATGGCAATAAAAATCAGCAATAAAAATATCAATTGGATGTTGCGCTTTAAATCGATATCCCAACATTTTTTTTGAACTCAACAATCCCCATATTGTCTTTTCAGCGCGGGTCATTTCCTTACGCATTACCTTTGCCCGTTCAAAAATGACGGGTTTTGCGTTGTAAAACATCATAACGTTATCACCAATACTCATAATTGCACGAATGTTAAAGCCCCTTCAGGGGTTTGGGGTGAAAAAATGTCTCCATTTCAACAAGGTTACATCTGTTTATAATTTGTTTTTTAATTGCAAGATGGAATCGAAGATCGGCGAAGCCAATACCCATCCGCCAGCTGGCGGATCATTCTCGGTTGGCGTAAAAATATTCTCATGGGTATTTCATTTTTTGATCCGTTTTAAGATTTCACTGCTGATCCCTTCGGCAAGTCTCTCATAACCTTCATTGTTATAATGAACATTCCCTTTAGAACCGCTGTATTTCTCCAATTCAGGTTCCATTAATCCGTACAGGTCAATTACCGGAATGTTGTTTTCTTCCATGATTTTACGGGCAATCCGGTTCCGGTCTATCACTACCTGATTTTTCACTGGATCCAGCTTTTGCCCTGGTTCTTTGGATGGATATGGGGTGGTAAGGGAATAAATTAGCCGGCACCCTTTGGATTTCTTCGATTCCAGAAATTTCACATACTTTCTTAGCCCCTTTTCGTATTGCTCGTTGGTAAGATGCCACCCATGAAGCCCGTTGTTAAAGTGGATCACTGCATGGTGGTAATTTGCCATGGCCATCCTGGTTTCGCTGAACAATGCCGGATCTTCAATACTGCGGGAGGTAGCATACCGGTCACAATTGGCTACTCCCGATAATTTGGCTGAGACGGTAGGATAGTACCCTCTTGATATGGAATTACCGATAAACAATACCCGGGGTTTCGAGGTATCGCTTTCGTGGCCCCACCAGAAATCACTCCATTCGGTATCTTCACGTGTGACTTTTTGTGAAGTGCAACCTCCTAAAAAAAATAGTATTATTGGTAAGATGATAAAGATTTTAAGTTTCATGTGTGTTGTTTATTAATTTAATTAACTATTGCTTTATTATTTTTCAAATTTTTTAACCACTTCATCATATTTCTCAGCAAGGATCGGATCAAATCCGGCCAACGCCTTCCATTCTTCAGTTCCATATACTCCGGCCTGTGAAAAATTGAAAGGCTTAAACCCGATTTTCTTCATCATCGCTTTATTTTTTATCCTGAAGTCAAAAGCTTCCGGATTGGCAAATTCGGGATTGGCAATTATAGAATTGCGGTCTTTCCCTGTGGCCTGCCATTCTTTAAAGGAAAGTTGATCGAATCGTACATCTTTGGTTCGTGCATCCCAATAGCAATTCTGGTCAGAATTGATCTTAACCAGACTCCAGCGACTGCTCAATAAACTTCCTGAGTTGAACCAAACAATGTTGTTGGTGAAATTGAATGAGAGGTGCTCCTCCACCCGTGTGGCCTGCAACTGGCCCTTGATATTGGCTGCAAAAATATTGTTCCTGATGGTATTTTCTTTCCCGTAGTGTTGGTGAAAACCGGAATTTTTGCAGGCATAAACAAGGTTATTTTCCATCAGAATTCCGGTTGAACCTTCGTCGGTGTACAATCCCCAGCCGCCGTAATCGAACGAATACACATGGTGGATCACATTGTTGCTCACCGAAGTTCCTTCCGATTCGCCAAGACAATACACGCCGCCCATGTCGCACAGTTCGCCCCAGCCAAGGTGATGAATGTGATTGAATTCGATGAGATTTCGTTTACTGGGGCTGTGCGCATAACCCCAAACCCAGCCGACTGACACTCCGGAATAGCGGAAGTTGGCAATTTCGTTATGGGTAATCTTGTTGTCGCTTGCCTGAAAAATAGTGACACCCACAGCGCAAGGGAAAACATAACCGCCCGAGCGAATGATGTTGTTGTCAACCTTAATGCGTTGGGTCAGCTCGGTTTCATTTACAGGAATGCGAAGGTCCCCAATTTTGACACCTCCCGCACCCAAATCGTGCAAATAACAATGCTGAATAGAACAATCGGTGCAGGCTTTTCGCAACCAGATGGCGCTGGTGCCGGTTTGCGAAATTTCGCAGTTCACAAAATCTATATTTTTGGCATAATCGGCCATAATCGTTGCCTCAACCGGCGATGCAGCCTGAGCAGGTTCGTTTCCCCAAAGTGGCATCCGGTATCCGGCCACCTCGAATCGTAAATTTTCAAATCGAATATATTGTACTTTCTTTCCGGTTTCATGATTACCCTGCAAGGTCACAAAACGTTCGGTCACCGGGGCATAAATCTTCTGTTGGTTGGGGTTTTCGCCTTCGGCCGGAATGTAAAACAAATCGCCATTCCGTTCAAGGTACCATTCGCCGGCGGTATCAAGTGCCGCCCTGAAGTTCTCGACCGTATACCGGGTTTTTTGATCGAGCCTGTTCCAGGGTTTCATGCCTCCTCCGGTAGTAAAAACTGCTGAGCTGTCGGCATCAAAACCTGAAATGCGCTTGCGTGTGTTGTCCCATTTATGATAGAGGGTCAGCACGGCATCGTCAAAATCATATTTAGTGAATTTGGCACAATCTGCAACAGCTTCAGGGTAAATCTTTAGTTTTTGAACAGCCATTTTTGGCATACTTCCTTTCCCTTTTGAAACGACAGTTTCATCAACACGTTTCAGAAAATAAAAGCCCTGATTGGGCGATTTGGCCCGGGTAGCACGTTGTCCGTTTACGTAAAGCTGCTCGAAATAAAATCCAAAACGGTTTACCTCAGGAACTTTGGCTTTCCACACTTTATCAGATACTTTTTCCCAGTTTTTGATCGGAATACCCCCCACAAATACAGGGTTAGCTCCTTCATCTGCCTTGAAAATAAGAGGGAAAATTTCAGTTCCGGAGTCCTGATTAGTCAGAAGCATAGGCTCAGACATGAAATACACGCCATCGTCAACCAACACACGAACTTCTTCGTTCAGGTTACCTGTATTCCGCAATTGTCTGATCAGATCGCGTGCGCCTTCTAAAGTCGCAAGCGGTTGAACCTTTGTGCCCGGATTAAGGTTGTTCCCCTTGGTGGAAATGTAAATCTCTTTGGCTGAAAGGTTCATACAAAGAAATGCAGCTATTGTTAAAAAATACAATCGAAAGGTATTCATTTTATTAATGGTTTAAATTAAAATGGGGTATGTAATCATCTCCTGTATAGAATTCAGTGTGGTTTTAGGGAAACTATATAACAGGTTTAGGCCAAAACTGATTTCTGTTTCATACGTATATAATTTGTTTTTTAAAGGTCGTATGGAATAGCCATGAGGAAATATTCATTCCGGTTTGTGATTTTACAATCATGGCTATTTCAAAAGCAGTATTTCCACTTCCTCCAAAGATTTTCCTTTAGTTTCCATCAGGTATTTCCCGTAGAAGAAAAAACTTAGGAGAGTGACAATTGAATAGAAAACGAACGCGTACGCCAGGCCTGTTTGACGCTCTCCCGGAGTTGTTCCATAAAGCCCTATCACCACGGGAAATAAGAAAGAGATAATGGCGTTGAAAACCCAGTTGGTAAAGGACGCAATTGAAATGGCCCGTGCCCGTATGTTATTTGGGAACATTTCGGAAAGCAATACCCAGATTACTACTCCCATGGTTGAAGCAAACATGGCCTGATAGCCTAAGAAACAGGATAGGAGAGCATAACCGCCAAACAATTGAAATTTTAACGTCAGGAAGATTAAAAGTAAGAAGAATGACATCCCTATCGCCCCTGCCATAAGAAGGAATTTTCTCCCGATCTTGTCAATCAACGACATCCCGATTATGGTGAATAACAAATTAACAGCGCCTATACAAACCGTTTGAAAAAATGCCGAATCATTGGAAAAGCCTGCCGACTGAAAAATGGTAGGGGCATAATAAGTAATTGTATTTACTCCTGTCAATGCGCCGAACATACCCAAAGTAAGCCCGATCAATACCAATTTGAGGAATGGCCTTTTGAAGAGTACGAAAAAACTTGTGTGGACTATTTCCCCGTTGATGGATTTATTAATCTCCTCCAACTCTTTATCTATGTTTTCACCCGGATTCAGACTTGAAATAACATCCTTTGCTTCATCTGTTTTACCAACCATAACCAGCCATCTTGGGCTTTGGCTTATAAAAAATAATAATATAAAAAAAGCGGCGGCAGGAACAGCGCCGGCCAGGAACATCCAACGCCAATTGTTCTCGCCCGTATTAATCAATAAATAGTTTGAAAAGAAAGAAAGCAATACCCCACAGACAATTGCCAATTGACTGATGGAAACCAGCCTGCCGCGAATCTTTGCCTGGGCAATTTCAGAGATATACATGGGGGATAAAACAGATGCGCCCCCAATCGCCAATCCGCCAATAAAACGAAAGGTTACGAATATCGCGAGGGATGTTGAAAAGGCCGTGCCGATTGCAGAAATCAGGAATAACAGGGCCAGTATCTTCAACATGAACCTCCTGCCGTATATATCCCCCGGCTTACCTATCGACATTGAACCGATAATACAGCCCACCAATGCGGAACTTACAGCCCACCCAAGCATCGCATCCGACAGTTGGAAATACTTCGTTATGAAAGGGACTGTCCCTGAAATTACAGCAGTATCGAACCCGAATAAAAGCCCGCCCAAAGCGCCGGTAAAACTACTTCCAAACATGAACCATTTATTTGGTTTATTTGTTGTTGAACTCATTAGTCTTAGTGATTATATTTGAAGGTAAATTTTATTATAATTCAATAGATACACTGTTTTGCTTCTTCGGCGAATGCCTTTATCAATTTCAGGTCTGCTTCAAAGAAGTGGTCTGAAGGACAAAGGATGAAACCGCCATTTGTACCAGCCGCCTCAAAACACCTTCGCACCTCTCTTCTCGTTTCCACTTCCGTGCATCCTGTGAAAAAATGAAATTGATCAAACCCACCGATCATACATACTTTCTCGCCAATTCGTCGTTTAGCTTCTTCAAGAACCATATCCCCGCCCATCCCAATGGGTGTAAATGTCTCCATGGCATCAGGTTTCATCGCGGCAATATCTTCAAGGATCGGCATCATCCCGCCACAGGTATGATAAACAATTTTTTGTCCTACCTCATGTGCAGCTGCAATAAGCGGAGCATCGTAGGGGGCAACAAAATTGTTAAATATGTCAGGTGAAATTACAGTTGTAGAAGCATCTCCACCACCAAGTTCAAGAATATCATATTTAGCGCCTTTAAGCGATTCAATAAAAATCTTTTTCCTTTCCTGCAATATTTTAAGGAAGGTATGTACCCATTTAGGATCCATAAATGTGGACACGATGAGATTCTCTATCCCAAACATACATGAAGCATCCTGCCAGCATCCGGGTTGTCCGAATCCCTCGAAACATGGAATATGCCCTCTTACCAGTCCCCTCTCTCCAAAGTCATCTGCTGCGTTGTTAATGGCATCAACATCGCATTTGGGGGCAGGCATGTACCGGGCAATAATATCAATGTCAGATTTTTCCTTGATGATATGCTCGCGCAGCCAGGTCGTGTGTGTATCCGACTGCAGAACCATGGATAAAATCTTGACCGGTGTTATAATATTTAATCGCTTAGTTGGATAAGCCTGGTCGGTAATATCCTCGGATGAAAATCTCCAGTCATCTGTACAAATTCTGCGGGCCTCCAGAAAACCAATTTCACCTTGCGAAGGATCAAAAAATTCACCTTTTGATGCATCATACGTATGGGCAATGATCCATCTGATCGGATCCAATCCGAAATGGTCAAAGAAATTCTGATCAGATATTCCACCCATATATTTCTCCAGAAAGGAAGGCATCAAATGATGCGTAGTAACCGGAAGCCTGTCAGTTTTCTTTCCTGCCAATACATTCAGAAATCTTTGTTTTGCATTCATTTTGGTTATTTTAAGGTTTAACTTTTACTTATTTTAAGACCAGCATTTCCAATTGCTCCAAAGATTTGCCCTTGGTTTCCACCAGGTATTTCCGGTAGAAGAAAAAACTTATGAGCGTGACAATGGAATAGAAAGCAAACACAAAACCAAGACCTGTTTTATTGCCTTCAGCGGATGCACCAAAGAATCCGATAACCACCGGAAATAAAAAAGAGAGAGCTGCATTAAAAATCCAATTGGTAAATGAGCCTATGGAAGAAGCTCGTGCCCTGATGTTATTGGGAAACATTTCGGAAAGTAATACCCAAATTACAACTCCCATTGTCGAGGCGAATACTGCCTGATAGCCCATAATAAAGGCAAGAAGGGCATAACTGCCAAACCATTCAAATTTTAAAGACAGAGAGATTAATATCAAGAATACAGACATCCCAATGGCTCCCAACATCAAAAGGAATTTTCTTCCGATTCTGTCAATCAATGACATCCCTATTATTGTAAATGTCAAGTTTGTAGCACCCATACATATCGTTTGGAAGAGAGCCGAATCATCCGAAAAGCCTACCGACTTAAAAATTGTTGGAGCATAATACATCAATGTGTTTATACCTGATAATGCGCCAAGCATACCAACAATAATCCCAATAAGAACCACTTTCAGATAAGGTTTTCTAAATAGCACGAAAAATTTTGTATGAACTATTTCCCTGTTAATGGATTGATTAATCTCCTCCATCTCTGCATCTATGTTTTCTCCCGGGTTAAGCCGCGAAATAACTTCTCTTGCTTTATCGTGTTTACCAACCATCACCAGCCATCTGGGACTCTGACTGATGAAAAATAGCAGAATGAAAAAAGCCAAGGCAGGGACAGCGCCAGCAAAGAACATCCACCGCCAGTTATTTTCACCCGTATTAATGAGCAAATAGTTGGATTCGTAGTGACCCCTTCCAATGGGAAAAATGTATTCAGCTCCTGAGTTCATTCAGATCAGCAGTGTCGGCCATGTATATCATAGTTATAAAAATGAACTACCCCGCCACAAGCGGACGGAGTAGCCGAAAATCTTTTCTATTCGCCGCAAGCGGCGGGGAATTATACCCGGAGAGATTAAACGCCAAGACTAAAAGCCTGTTTAAATTTATGTGTAATCCCATCCCATAAATGCAGGATCGGGATTGAAACTACTTCTGGGTATCATGTTGCTTATATAATATCATAAGTTTCTCTATAACAGGAAGATCAAAAACAGGATCGTAACCTAATGATTCTATTAAGGTTGATTCAAAGTCTTCTTCAAGCGAAGCCAAGAATGTGATATCTGACGGGAAACTATTTCCAGCCTCATCCTTTGCCTTGAAAAATAATCCATAAGACATGGCCTCCAGTATCAAATCATACGGCATCCGGAACTGCATTGCAAGGTGTATTGAGCCCATAAAGCGATCGTCGGCGCCAAGCTTTCTGGACAGGTCCTGACCTACCCGGAAGATAGTATCCCGAAGCGCTTTATTCCTGAACCGAAAAATCAATTCATCAACATGAGCTTCAAGATCCGCATTTGTAAAATCTTCAGGATAAGCAGTCTTTAGAATGGCTGCGGCCTGAAGCATGACCGATCTTGTAAATAGTAATACCTTGCTATCTTCAAGAACCTCATACATATACACGGCATTGGGGTGCAAAGCATACCCGTAATATGCAGCAGTAGCATGTCCAAGGTTATGAATGAACGCCTTACGGTCAACCCAGGCTTTTATATTATTTTTGGGAGCCAGGTCTTTGATTTCAGGAATAGGTGATTTGAACCCTTTCCTGTCAACGATGAGCGTATTATAGGATTCGGCAAATACGACCAAAGGATCTTTCTCCAATACGGCCAGTGGTATGATAGGGACCATTTTCCCGATACTTGTTTCGACAAGACCGACCAGAGTTTCCATAGGGAATCCGGAAGGAAGGTTCTTCTTTAACTGTTCTCCTACAAAATCAGCTGCTGACCTCATATTTTCGGCAAGGATGATGTCAAGTGGTGTCCCCGGATTATTCTTATTGCGCTGTACTAATCCGGCTGCAATAACAGGGATAATCCGTTCCAGTATATTTTTGCCGACCGAAACCGCTAAAATTCCTGCAGTTGATACAGCTTCAATGACCCTATCCTTCTCCAAAGCGGAGATCGCCTGTACATTTGGTACAATAATTTCCTCTTCTTTCTCCCCCTTAATGACAACCCGGTAACTTCCGCGATTGTTAAGTCCGTCAATAATTGTCTGGTCAATATCAATAAAGACAACTTTGTAACCGCTACATCCGAATAGCTGCCCGATAAATGACCGGCCAATTTTTCCCGCTCCAAAAATTACAATTTTTCGCGTTTCAACCTCTGATTTGCCTGTCATAAGCCTCGTAATATGGTTTTATTTTGCTCAGTTTTTCACCTGTTTTTTGTTCAAAATAAGTTCCACCCATATAAAAACAGGCAAATCCACCCGAAACAATTCCCCAACAGCAAGCTTCCTGAATGTCAGGATGTAGAACTCCACTTCGCAATTGATTTACTATTGAAGCAATAACCCCTCCAACAAAATTGTCCCCGCATCCAGTCGTATCTCCCTCTTTATTGGTTTTCAACTCATCAACCACTTTTTGGGACACAGGTAATTCTGTTAAAGCCAGCGGTTGAAAAAACTGACCGTTGGAGTAAACAGAAACCGGATTGGATCCATTGGTGATGATCAGCGATGAAACCTGCTTATCCCTGAAAAACCGGATAGCTGCTTCAGCGGATTTTTCGCCGCTCAATCGCAATGCCTCTTCCTGGTCAGCAATCAGCAGATCGATGTATTGATAGCTTTCTTCACTGCTTCCTAAGGGCCATTTCCGGTCAGGATTTAATTTCTCGTTCCTGAAATCGAAGACGGTATTTACAATGGTGATACACCCATTTGATTTGGCCTTTTTCAAAAGTTCGGTCAGATGATCATGGATGAATGGAACAAGGGCCGTTCCTCCAAAAACAACTATATCAGAATTAAAAAAATCATCATCAAGTGCTTCCGATCTATATTCCCAGGCAGCACCAATGGAATTAATAAACATCCGTTCCCCGTTGCCATTATCATAACCGGGATCAGAAAGGACAACCGTAGAAGGGGTAATATTTTCAGTGAGCTGATAATCATGAAGTACTACCGGAGTTTCTTGAAGTGCCGAAACCAGGTATTTACCGGCATCATCATTTCCTCCCCGACCATAAAACCTGATCTCACAATTTCCAGGATCAGTTAATTGGGCAGCATGGATCAGGGGAACGATGGAAGGCCCCCCTATATTCCTTTTATCCGGGGTCCTTCCTCCTGTTATTTTGCTTAAAACAGTTCCAAAAGTAGATCCTGCAAATTCCACAAATTCCTCATTAAAAACCAGGTGACCGGGAGTCAATCCTCCGTCCCCACGTTTTAACGAAATGAAAGGACGAAACGAATCACTTGAAAAATCAACATCCTTGTATAAAAGATCTACCAGGCAGCATCCTACCCCTGAAACAATAATTTTTTCCGACATAATTTAGATATTTGAAAAACAGAAGGATTAAAGGAATTTTAAATAGTCACTCGCGAGCAGATGCAGCGGTTTCTCATCTTCTTCAATAACAGGAAACCTTCCTACCGGTTCATGAAAACAATTATCATTGCTATCGTCGTTAACTGTGCTTACTTCACCAACCAATACTTTGCCTTTGCCTGATTCACCGTAAAAACGATGGTACATCCCTTGTTCCAGGCAAATGCTTTCTCCGGGAGTTAAAACAACCTTTCCACCGGCAGGGACAGAATGCTTGATGCCGTCAACCTTAAAGAACACCGGCGTGGTATCGAGTTGATTGTCAGGAGTTGTATTATACAGTTCAATGACAAGGTTCCCGCCTCCGCGATTGATGATATCTTCCATCTTGGCCCAGTGATAATGCATTGGGGTTTCCTGGTTCTCTTCGACAATCATGATTTTTTCAGCATAAGGCTTTTTATCCACATTAAATTTGCCGTTACGGATGGTAAACAAAAACAGTCCTCTCGAATAAAAATCACCTGAACCAAAATCGGTAATATCCCATCCAAGCATGTTTTCGATGATCTCTGAAGCATCCTCTTTGTTCGCTTTCCAATCTGCGACACTCCAATAGGCCCATGGGGGTAAAATAAAATGTGACTCTGCCATAAATGTTTTGGCATTCTTCATAATCTGATTGATTTCGCTACGTTTCATGATTTTTAATTATTGAATTAGTGTATTTTACTTTATAAAAATTCTTATAGTGATAATTAACCTGACATCATTCCTCTTTCAGCTTAAGGGCACTGTATAGCAGGTAGGCCAGCGCTACCAGTAAAACTGCCATACCGCCGGTCTGTCCGAGCGAATCGGATGCAATTCCCATGATCAACGGAATAACGGCTCCGCCGGCAACTCCCATGATTAAAAGACCAGATATTTCATTGGCACGTTCGGGTTTCCTCTTTAATGCTGCCGAAAAGATAATGGAAAACACGTTGGCAACAGCCAGGCCGATAACAAATACCATAGATAAAATTCCCCACAGGTTATCAATCATGAGCATGATAAGCAGTGCAGGAATAGCAATAAACATACTCACAATGAAGAATTTCCTCCCTGATAATTTCACAAGGAGAATGGCGCCAACAAAAGTTCCAATGGTTCTTGCAACAAAATACAGGCTGGTTCCAAGTCCTGCTTTCTCCAGAAGAATACCGGAACGCTCCATCAGAAATTTGGGAATAGTCGTATTTAAACCCACATCAACCCCAACCACAAACACAATACCAAGAAATAACATTAGAATAGTCTTGTCTTTTAATAAACCGAATGACTCGGCAAATGAAGAAGAACTTTGATTGACCACTTTCTCATGGATAGGAGTGAGCAGTAGCCACAATCCTGAGATCACGGTTATTACTGCAAAAAACAGGAAAACTAATTTCCAGTTTCCAAAGCTTCCGGCTGCCACCCCGGCAATGACCGGCCCCAGAAAAGCGGCAATAGCCTTGATAAACTGGCCCAGGGTCAGGCTGCTGGTTAACCGGTCGCCGCGGACCACATTGGTGAGCAGTGGATTTAAGGAAACCTGGATAATGGTGTTCCCGATACCGAGTAAGCCAAAAGCTATCAGTATCATCGGAAAGTTGTAGCTCACCAATGGCAGTAGCATGGCCAGCAGGCTGATGCCCATACTTATTACCACGGTACGCTTACGTCCCAGTTTATTCATCATCATGCCTGTGGGTACTGAAAGTACAGCAAACCACAGGAAAAGGGTCATGGGCAACAGGTTGGCGAGGGTATCGCTCAGATTGAAATCCTGTTTCACATAATTGGTTGCAATGCCAACCAAATCAACAAGACCCATGATGAAAAATCCGAACAGGACGGGAAGAACTTTAGTAATTGAAGACTCGTTTTTCATATTTTGTTATTAATTTATGATATTTCCACTATTAGTTTTTTATTTTCTTTATCAAATTGTCAATCTCTTCAATACCATTCAATAACTCAATGGTGATGTCAAAATTTCTGATTTCTCCTGGTTCCAGGTACTCCAGAATTCCATCATTTCTGGGATCTACCCGTCCTCCAACATAACAATTGCAAGGTTCCATTCCCATCACATATTCGCCTTCGCCCATTTGTTTCCATTGGGTGAAATTGAAAAGCTGCTTTTTATTGAAGTGGAGAGCTGCTCCTATTTCAAGCCTTTTGTTGATCAAGGCTACACTGGTATCACCATTTTGATCCGATTTCAGGTTGTGATAAAAAACCTGCTCTGCATAATCAGGTGTGGGCTTCTGGCATTCATTGGATGAGGCTTCACCTTTAATTGCATCCTGATCCCTGGGGAGTAGCTGCGCGGTAGGAGTCACCAGAATTGAATCTTCATCAAGCAAAGGATATCCCAGGTTAAAGTGGAACAACAACATGAGTGCTTCCCGTTTGAAGCCCAAATTCTCCACCGTATTTTGCATGATGATTTTGTTTTCACCGTATTTGCAGATGATTTTCCTTCCCAGTACTAAATTTTCACCAAAAAGCCTGGCTTCCAGCATTTTACCACTGATCGTCAAAACCGGAGCATCATCAATCCATTCGGTTGCAGCACAGATTTCCTCACCTGGCGTATTCGAGATCCTTCCATGAAGCGGAAATGATTCACCATTCTCTTCACAGGGCGAACCCACATTGCGCAAACCGCAGGTAGTCAAAAAACCTGCAAAATAACTACG
>Ga0265297_10004201_pt1 | contig 24042 bp, 39 predicted proteins | sample Munlanlwell13791_FD_192502 | JGI IMG/M metagenome (GOLD analysis project Ga0265297, IMG submission 192502) | Leachate microbial communities from a municipal landfill in Southern Ontario, Canada - Leachate well 137-91 | ecosystem: Engineered > Solid waste > Landfill > Unclassified | place... | reverse complement strand
CGCCGATCATTACGCCCAACGGGAACGTTGCGGCGGGGGCCTCGATTTATTTCTACACGGACAACTCGACCACGCCGCTTGTCGTCTACATGGACGCCGCCCTCACTGTTCCCCACACGTGGCCCGTTGTCGCCAACGCTGTGGGCGTCTTCCCGTCTATTTACGTACCCTATGTGACATATCGCCGCAGGATCGTGGCGGCGGACGGATCACTTATTTCAGACGCCGGCAACATTGACAACCCTGCGCCGCCGTCTGGTGGTGGCGGCGTTGTCGTCACGGCAGAGCAGATTTTTCAAACAGGCGATCCTATCTGGCGGCTGCGCACGGGGCAAATGCTCGGCTTTGTTCGCATGAACGGCTTGACGCTCGGAAGCTTGACTTCGGGCGCGACAGAGTATGCCGCAGCAAATGCCGTCTCTCTTTTCGAATATCTGTGGAACAATCTCCCCGATAGCATCGCCGCCGTCTCGACCGGGCGCGGCGCGACCGCAGCGGCGGATTTTGCGGCAAACAAAACCATTGTCATTCCCACAATGCAGGGCTATCTCGCCGCTGGCCTCGACGACATGGGAGCCGCCGCAGCCAATGTCATTCAAACGAGCACGACCTGTTCCGCAACGAATGGCCTACCCACAATTGTGGTCGCCAGCGCAACAGGTATTGGTCGTGGAATGTGGGCAATAATCGATGGCGTCGCCACAGGTCAAGTTGGTATCTTAAACGGTGTAAATCTCACGCTTACAGCTAATTACGCCGGAGTGACCGGCGGCGGAAAGAATGTGCGCTTTTCATGGTTTCCAGATGCGCAACAAATTGGCGGGTTTGGTGGAGGCCACTACAATGTTCAGACTGCGGTAGAATTGGCGACACACGCTCACACGATCACTGACCCTACCCACAGTCACACTTACGTTCCCGCTGTCGGCACCACGGCGCAACCCGGTCTGAGTGGCGTGGGACAAGTCGGCGGGGCGACGGGCACGTCATCCGACGCGACTGGAATTTCAATCAATAACGAAGGGCAAGGGCTACCGTCGAACATTATTCAGCCCACCCGCTTAGGGTCATGGTATTGCAAACTGTAGGAGGCTAAAATTTACCAGTATAACTTCCGACAGTATGCCAACACCGAAAACCTTTACGAACGCTGGTTGCTTGTCGCCAGCGACGATGGCTCGGCTATTCAAAACGACCAATGCATCGTCACGGTACAAATGTGGGCGCGGTCCGCTCGCGGCGCTGGCGATCAATCGCAGTTTTTTGGCGGATGGCCTTTTATTTATGGCGGCGGCTACAATGCCGTCCCGGCTTTCACAGCCGCGACCAACGACGGCACGAATCATTTGAATTTATATGACGGCGTTCTTGAGCTTAATATCCCTGCGACGACGCTTCAGCGCTTGCTACCCGGATATTATGAAATAGGCGCTGTGATTCAATCGCCAGACCAGACGTTCACGTCGCAACTGTTCATTGGCGTTGTTCCTTTATACAACGGCACGTGCTGGTCTACAACAGACTTCTCTTTTTAGGAGACAAGATGTTAACGCAAGATCAACTTAAACAGTTCGTACATTATGACCCTTCAACGGGCATTTTTACTTGGCGCATGCGGACGCCGGCTATGTTCTCAGCCGGTAAATACACGGCTGAGCGACAGTGTAAGCGTTTTAACGCTAGTTCCGCAGAAACTGTCGCCGGTAGCTTACGCGACGACGGCTATATTCGTTTACGCATTATGAATAAAGCCTATTACGCCCACCAATTAGCCGCGCTTTATATGGAGGGCGTCTTACCGCCGCATGAAATGGATCATATAAATATGGTCCGTGATGATAATCGTTGGATCAATCTTCGCCACGCGACGCGCTCGCAAAATAAGCGTAACATGCGAGCACGGGCAGACAACACGACAGGCTACAAAGGCGTCTCCCAACACAAACGCAGCGGCAAGTATGTGGCGGCTGTCGGCGGACGTTGGTTAGGCGAGTTTGCGTGCCCTGAGTTAGCGGCGCTTGTTGCTTCCGAGTTTCGTGCAACTAAGCACGGCGTTTTTGCTAGAGACTAAGAGGACACACTAATGGCGGGTTCACCTTTCGCAGTCCAGCCTCAATTACCGGCTCAATTGAGCGGAACGTACCCTATCGTCGTCACGAAAAGCGGGCTTTCCTACCAAATCGCTTACGGCGTCGGGCAAGCGGGCACCGTCACGCGGCGGCAATGGTTTGAGGCTATCTCCACGCTCTACAACATGAACACGCTCTTCGCCGCTGTTGCGGCCGACATGAACGACCCGGCGACGATTCAATTCTATGCCGGCTATGGAGTCACTTCGGGAGACGCTCTTTCGAATTTGACGCAAACGACGTTCGCTTTGAACGCCACGCAACTTGCGGCGCTGTTCACCCTCGCCGCCACGCTCGACCCTTAAAGGAGTTCACATGCTACGGCACATTCTAATTGCCTTCCTACTCTGTGTGGGCGCTTCGCCCGCTCTCGCTTGGACCAGCACGAGTTGCCCGGCCGGTAAATATGACATGCTGGCCTGGGTTGTCCCTGGCCCGCTCTCCGGCCCGCCGGGCGGCTGGTATTCCTCGGTCAATCATCAAGAAACGCAAGTAGGCCATCCAGGCTATCATCAGGCCGTTTGGTCCACGCTCACGAACATGGGGAACGCGCCTGGAACCTTATTTCAGATCAAGCAAAGTATAGGTTTTCCTTGGGACATTCTGAAGTATGACGGGACGAATATCTCGTTTTATGAGACAGGATTCAGCCCGACGGACCAGACGGCGCTCGCGATCTTCACGCCGGCTGTTCCTGCACTGCGACGTTGCGCCACGGCGGGTTTTCCTGGCGACGTAATCCGCACGACTGGACAGGTCTCTCGCACGACCTACGGCGGCGGCAATTGCGCGCTCAAGCCTGCTTACACGGACAACATCGAAATGTCTCTATGGGGGCCTTACAATCTCAAAGCTGGCGACGCTCGCGTTGCGGGCACGGAACCGACTTTGACGCTCTCCTACCGCTATGGCTGCAATTCGAGCTACTCGGTGTGTCAGAGAAAGGAAGAATTCTACTACCAGAAAGATCGCGGTTGGATGTGGTGGACCGAATGGAAATGGAATGGTTCGTCTTACACCAAGACACTGGAAACGGGACTCGGCGTGAAAGTCGCCGGATCGACGCCCGCTTATACCAATAGCTGCGGCTATTAACCCACATTGCGGCCCATGCGCGAGTGTGGGCCGCTATCTCACAGGATGAATGAATGTTCGCTCGCGCCATCTGTTTTCTTCTCCTGCTCGTCTCATCCGCACTCGCGCAGCAAACGCAAGTGCAATGGGGTTATCTATCCGGTGCGCCGAGCCAAGTTCAATTTAAAGTCGGTCCGACGTGGTTTCCAATTGGAACTTTCGACGGCGTGACGTTCACGCCGAACGGCGGCGGGGGCAGCGTTACGAGTGTGGGCCTTTCCATGCCGGCTATTTTCTCAGTCGCCGGCTCTCCTGTCACGACAACCGGCACGCTCGCCGCCAGTCTCGCGACGCAGAGCGCCAATCGCTTCTTTGCTGGTCCCACAGGGGGTGGGGCCGTCGCGCCGACTTTCCGCGCCATCGTTCCCGCTGACGTGCCCGTTATGGTCGGTGACAGTGGCGCGGGCGGCACGGCCGGCCTCGTTCCTGCGCCGGGTGCTGGCGACGCCGCCGCCGGGGCCTTCCTGAGCGCATCGGGGGCGTTCACGGTCCCTTCGCCAACTTATCTCTACGCGGACGCCGTAGTCCTTTGCGGTGTGGATAATAGCGGCGTCGCTGACGTGACGGCGGCACTCAATGCCTGCATCACGACTTACAATGCTGTGGGCCTTCGCGCCGGCACCTACAAGACATCCGCTTGCATCAATGTCACGTCCTCGCAGTCGCTTGTGGGTGCAGGAGCGGATGCAACCAAAATTCAGATCAATTCGACGACTGAGAGCGGCGTCTGTGTCGCAGCTTTCGCTCAAAAATACATGCTCAAGGACTTCGCCGTTACTCGTGTCGGCGTACCCACAAACACAGCCCATGGCGTTAATATCGGCTTAGGCGCTAACATCGGTCTACTCTACAGTGTGCAGACTATTGGCCACTATGATGGTTTCGTGCTCGGCGCAACGGCTAATAGTCTTTGCGCCTGGTGCATTGCTCAGCAAAATTATAATAACGGCTTTGAGTTTGTAAACGACGCTGTCACGCAAATAATGCAGTGGAGCTTGGTCCACACGATGGCGGAGAAAAATGACGGGTGGGGCTACCTTATGGTCGCCGCGAACGGCGCGACCAATTCAATACAAGGGTCGCCTTGGCTCGCTCCGCAATCTTTCGCAAATACTGCCGGAGGTTTTGCCTTCCTCGGTGTAGGAACTGGCGTAATTAACGACATAGCGCTTTACAACGCTGTCGGCTCTACAGATGGTAATACTGAAATCTTCTTAGGAACCAACGGCGGCACGAATCATCAAATCATTGGCGGTTTGTTTGAACTTGCCGGAACGAACTTAACTGGTAGAACCTTCACAACTCCAGCGAGTAATATAGGTTTTGGTGTCCAAGTAACTAGCGGAGCGGGAACCGTCCGTGTTAATGGCGCACAGATCACGACGAATAGTCAAGATGGAATTAACGTCGGCGGTGCGGTCGATTCTCTACAAATAGTTGGCTCGACTATAGTTGAAAATGGTATCTCTGCTGCTAATACATATTCCGGTATAGCTATAGGTGCCTCCACATCGCACTTAATTGTTTCCGGCACACATTCCGGCAACATAACTACAGCTAATCAAAAATATGGCGTTTTGTTAAACGCCGCCTCCGCTACATCCACTATGACCGGCAATATTTTCAGCGGCGCTACGGGAAACTGTTTTATTAACGGTAATATGGAACTTGACGGCAATGTGGGCGGAACGGCCTGTGGCTCGCCGTGGATCGCTTACAGCCCTGTGGCGACGTGTCAGACTGGCGCGCCGACGACGCATACGGACACGGGCGCTTATCTGGTCAAAGGCCGCACGGTGTTTCTTCGCGGCAAGATCGTCATAACAAACCCCGGCACCTGTGGGGTAGGTTGGTATTTCCCAATCCCGGCGAGCACGTTTGCCGGTGACGGCGCGAGCGGCGGTCAGGAGACACAAGCGACTGGCGTAGGACTCGCCGTAAGTTGGGCCACCGGCACAACAGTGCTAAACGTCAAAAAATATGACGGGACATATATCGGAGCCGCCGGGAATACTTTGACGTTTTCCGCAGTATATGAGATACCGTAAGGAGTTAGGACACACGCAATGCTGTGCTGGCGGAAAACTCTGCTATCGTCAGCTACCGTCATTGCCGGCGTCTGCTTCATTGCCTACTGGCGCGGCGTCACCATGAACAAAATCTTAGGCGCGGCGGCGCTCTTGCTCATCGCGGCCTTTCTCGTCAGTTGCCAATCATGGCCGAATCCGCCTAAGCAACATTGGGAAATGTGGTCAAGGATACCTTCCGCTTCTGGTCCTCCTGTCCCTAAATTGTTGCTCCATTCGAACCGCTACTGAGGTCTAAATGAGCAGCCTTCTCGACCGCCAGAAAGAGTTCACGCGCTATCTTGTCGCAGGCTTCCCTGAAATGAACATCACGGGTATTCCGCTCAAATCGGCCTGCGCCGTCACTGGTAACGGAACAGTCGAGAACCAAGTCAAGCCGGTCACGACCGGCCCGAAAGATCACGGCTCCGATGGCGTCCTTCAATGGCGGTTGACGCGCTTGGACGGCCCACGCGGCCTCAAGGGCTGGTCGGCGGCCCAGGGCCTCGATTGGGCGACGCTGAAAGCGCAGGCGGCATTCTTTCTGTGGGAACTGCATCAGGACTACCCGGCGCTTGAAAAGGACTTGCGCGAGGCCAAAAAGTCGATTGAGACGCTGACCGCCAACATTTGCGTTTTCTATGAGCGACCGAACATGGCCGTCGCGCACTTGGACCTGCGCATTTCACACGCTAAGTCCATCTATTCGATTATGTCAAAAGAAACCTTGCCCACATTGGAGGCCACGGCGACGGCCGGAACCATCGCGACCGCGGGCCTTGGCGGCGCAATCGTCAATCAGCTTGGCGGCGACACATTCCAAACCTTCCTCACTGTGGGCGGAATGGCTCTCATGGGGCTAGCCGCCTATGTGCTCGCAAAGATGCGAGAAGCGCCCACAGTGCCCGCTACAGCCCCCGCAAAGCCTATTCCTACCGAGAGCCTTGCTGACCGCCTCATGGCGCTCACGACGGCGCTTGAGACTGTCGCTCGCGAGGTGCATAGTCTCTCCGAACAAATTTCCGCCATCAAAGCGGAAACTAGCCCGCTAGAAGAATTGGCGGGGCACGTTGACAAAGAACCCGATCCGGCGGACCCCGGCTTAGAAGGACTCTCATAATGAAGGGCTGGCGCACTCTCGTCATCAACGGCGCGGTTGTTATCGGAACGGCGGGGCTTACCTGGGCCGCGAGCGTCAATTGGTCCGAATACATCAGCCCGTCCACGGCGGTCATCGTCACGGCGGCGCTCAATATGGGCTTGCGCCTCATCACCAATACGCCTGTGGGCAAGTCCGATTAATGGTCGCCTCGATCATTGCGGCGCTGGCGTCCCTGTTCAAAATCGTCGCTGAGTTCATGCGACAGAGCAGGGACAAGCTTCTTTTGACGCTCGGATCGTCACAACAGAAGGCGAGCGATCTTCAGTCGCGCCTCGACTCAATCGACGCCGCAGATAGGGCGCGGCGAGAAGTCACAGAAAAATTGATGAAGAATCCAAAAACGACACGTGATGAGGATGAATTTATGCGAGGAGATGATAATGCCTAACTGGCGTAGTGAGTGCTTCCTCTGTCGTTTTACCGGACATAAGGCGCTCGCGCAGTGTCGAATGTTTCATGCCGTATTCGTTCGCCCATTCGATCATCGTTTTTGTCTGCCCCCTAAAAGTCAGAAGAACATTACTACGAGTGTTGCGGCTCTGTTGCTTCTTTGTGGCCCATCGGCAGTTTTCCTTGCTGTATGGGCCGTCATTATCGCGTCTATCCAGTGTGTAGGTGGGCCCAGGTTTAGGCCCCACGTCGGCAAAAAAATTCTCAAATGCATCAATCCACGCTTGGCATATATAAATTCCTCTTCCGCCATACTGTGGATACTGTTTATTTCTTGGATTAAGACAACGGCTGCGCATACCGCTCCAAGTATGCCATTCACCTGTTTTTCTCATACCGTGTCTTGTGTTAGATTTACCAAGATTACGCACGTGTTCTTTAAAAAGGCATCCGCAGCTTCTTACAGAACCGCTTGTCACATGAGTGATGCGGCCAACGTAGTCATTTCCACACTCGCACAGAAAGCTCCCTATAGCGTGGCCGCGCTCGCCCGTTTTTGGCGAGCGCTCAATGAACGTCAATCGCTCGAATGTATCGCCGGGTGCAATAGGAGTTCTCATGTTTATCATCCATAAGGGGGCAGCCGTGGTAGTGACCACAGCACTTTTAGCTGGGTGCCAATCCACTGCAAAATATAAACCTTCTGCCGCTGAATGCAACATGTTTGCACCGATCTATTGGAGCCGCAAAGACACGCTCTCGACAATCCAACAGGTGAAGACCCACAATGCTGTGGGAAAAATCTGCGGTTGGCAGGGGAAGTAGTGTGGCGTGGCGGACGATTCTAGCTCCCTTCGCGATTGGATCAAGATTGTGCTCGCAGTGCTGGCCATCGGGGTCAGTGTCGCCGTTCCGATCATTGGAATGATGAATGAGCTTCAGCGCACAACGATTAGGCACGATGCCGAGCATATAGAATTCCGCAAAGATATTCTTGAGTTAGACGAATTGTGCAAAGCAGGCTGTCGAAAATGAGTGTAAGATCGCCAGGACGCCGTAAAATGGGCTATAAAGGGGAACGATATGCCTGACGATTCATTGTCCTGTAAAATAGGGGTTATGATGGGGAAGCTCGACGCCCTAATAGACAGGACAGACCAAAATATGGTTATGGTCCGCGTTAGGATCGACAACATCGATAATGTGCTTTCTGGCCTCAAGAGCACACAGACCGACATAAAAGTTGCTGTCGCCGAGCTAAAGACGGAGCAGGCCAATTTGAAGATGGAGCAGAGCCGCATAGACGCTGAGCAGGAAGTCCTGAAGCGGCTCAGCAACGAAAATACAGGCAAGGAAAAGCGCGGGCAGGCCATGGGGGCCATTCTAATGTGGGCGTTAGGCTTCGCGGTCGCTACCTTCGTCGGCGCTCACAAGATATTTTTCGGCGGCTAATCCTTCACGATTAACCAAGCCAAGATTGCACAAAATCCTGCAATAAATAGTATGATTGCGTAGTTCGTCGCAAGATAGGCTAGGGCGTCTTCATCAGGTGTCATCGTAGGTGCTCCTGAGTTTGGCGAGGGCGGCTTTGGCGCGGCGAATCCACGCAGCGTCCAATCTATAATCGTAGCGACAACCGTCAGTCATAAACCGAGCAACCTGAAGTCCTGCAAACGGTTCCAGCGCCTTCTCATCTTCCGCCAGCGCCTCTCTCAACTTCCGCGCGGTCGCCTCAAGGGTGGCGTAACGTTCATTAAACGTCGCAATCTCAGCCTCGTAAGCCTCTAACGCCTCTTGATAGCGCACTTCTCGCGCTTCCAACTCTGCAACGCGCTCGCGGAGGCGGGTGAGTTCGGCGGATTGGTTTTCAATAGCATTTGCTACAGCTCGCCACGTATTCGCGGCGTTACTGTCTTTGAATGTTTTATCCATAGCGACGGCTATCGTTCGCGCGTTCTTCACAAGATCGTCAGTCATTGTCATTCCCCTTACGAATTACCCTAAGTGTCGCGGATGACTTTCACCCAGAAAATAAGATATTTCTCGATCTGGAAGTCGTGCGCGTAGGTTCTTCAAAGCCTTAGTCGCAGCCTTCTCCGCAGCTCGACACCACTCTGTGTGGTGATAGCGGTTCGGGTCTTTGCTTGCCTCTAAGGGAAGTTCAATTTCCACAAACTCACATTCCCCGGATTGCAAGTCCTCCCCCAACAAAGCAAATCCGGCATTGCCGTCAACACCTAGTTCTGCGCGATTATTCTCCATCTTTCTCCCCTCCCACTTCCTTTAGCGCGGCGATGATGGCCGCGCGAGCTTGATCCTCATACCAGCGCCACGCCGGCAACGCGCGGTTGTTCGCGTCACATATGAACATTGCGTCGAGTTCGTCTGGATCACGCTGTCCATCTTCGACGCACAATACCCGCGCAGCCTTCTCCACAGCACTCTCTGGCAAACCCGCCGCGAGCGCGAGGATGACGCGGCGGGCGCGGGCTTTTGCACTAATGCTGCCCAACTGCCCGTCGTCTTCTGGAGCGCTCGCCGCATCGATCACGGCTTCAGGAATGCTCATTGTCTTCTCCAAGTGCGCGGATTTTTTGACTTACGTCAGTAGGATATCCTTTGCTCGTGAGTGCTAGTTGCTCGGCCTTCTTATACGCTTCGCGCTCGATGATCGGGCGAGCAACGGCGAGAGCGGCGCGCATCGGATTGAGATATGTGCTGCGCTCTTGATAATCAGCCGCGCACCATTGCGCGACTGTGTAACCTTCCGATTTCCAGGCAGCCAGCGCCATCTTCTCAATCAATTCATCGTCAGTCATTTGCATTCTCCCCAGTTCGGCCCTCGTTCGCTATCAACGAATAGCGGGACTCGCACACTAGGAATAGCATTCTCCAAACAGTGCCGCAAGTGAGCGTAGGCACTTTTTTGTAAATTATTGTCAGCTATCACGCTAAAGTCTAGCTCATCGTGAACTTGCATTTTTGGAAAGCCGGTCACGTCGAAGACGCCATCGCGATAGGCTCGCAGCATTCCGGCTTTCATCACGTCCGCAGCCGATCCCTGGAAGGTGTAATTCGTTCCCTTATAGTCGCCGGCGCGCTTTATGTTCGACCCGTAGGCCGCGAGCGCAGCTTTGTAAGGAAGCGGTTTGACGCCCTTTTCGTGGCGGCGAGGCTCCCACAGGTTGAACCGGACGCGACGGCCAAGGATCGTTTGAATGCAGCCGCGTTCTTGCACGCTCGCCGCGATGGCCTTCATTGTGGGCTTAATGTATGGCGCAGATTCGTGGTAAGTCTCAAAAAATTCGTCGGCGTCCTTTTTTGACATACCCGCTTTGTAAGCAAGCGACGGTTGCGATTGCCCATAGATCAAACCGAAATTTATATTCTTTAACGGTTTCCTTCGCGTCGCTTTTTCATCCTTGCCCATGTGGGCGTAATCGAGTCCGACCTGTGCGCAGAATTTTTGAAAGACTCGGTCATGGTAGTCCGTGCGCGGGTCGCGTCGATATGTTTCGCGTAGTTCTTCGCTTCCTGGCCCAACAGCGAAGTGTGCGAGCATTCGATATTCAATTTGACTGTGGTCATTTTTCTCCCAACACAAATGCCCTTCGTCGGGAATGAACGCTTTGCGGACGCGCTTCCCTAGTTCGGTTCGCGTTGGAATGTTCTGAAGGTTAGGATCGCTAGAACTGTAGCGTCCTGTCTTTGCGCCGCCGTCATCTCCGCGAAGGGGATGGAACTGACAGTGCAGCCGCCCATTATTGTGATTGTTGAGGATATAGGACTCAATAAATGTTCCGCGAATTTTTTCATATTCGCGTATCTCGTTTATTTGCGCCGCTACCGGGTGACTGTGGGCAGAGAGCCATTCCTTGCGGAACGAAGGCGCACCTTCCGCAGTGCGTAGGTAAGGAACGCCCACGCTGTCAAACACTCGCGCCACCTGAGAAGCAGCTGAGACGCTGTCGATATCAACGCCGCAAGAATGACGCAATTCATTATAAAGTCGAGCAATGTCCAGACCGAGTTCATGATGCAGTCCCTCTGCTTTTTGAACGTCCACGCGCACGCCGGCTTGGCGCATCTTCACAAGCATCGGAATGGCCGCACATTCCATGCGGAATAAGTCGGTTAGTCCTTCAGCCTCAAGCAGCGGCCATTGTCGTTCGAGTATGGTAAGAGGGAGCGTCGCATCGCTTTCAGCATAGGGACCAACCAACCTGGGGGGAGCACGATAAATATTAGCACGTTGTAGTCCGTTCGGTTGTCCTCCATAAGCCTGAGATAACCATTCGTAGAGAGAATTGCTGTGCTTGCCTTCGCCGACATATTTCCTCCCGAGCTCCTCCAGGGCTGTGGGCGCTGTCTCGTCTAAGAGTGCTTCAGCGAATTGAACGTCGTAAAGATCGCCCTGAACAACGATCCCTTCCTCGGTAAGCCATCCGATGTCGTAAAGGAGATTGGCTCCGACCTTTGGAATCCTTGGTGTCTCAAGACAATCTTTGAGCCATCTGATAGAACGCTCAAAGTCACAGTTCCAATCTGGCTCAACTTCGTGTCGCAGCGGCACATAGGCGCAATATTGTCGAGAATCGTCAAATCTCGCCGCGATTGAAGCGCCCACAACGTGGCCTTTTCCACGCGCCCATCCGGGGCCGTGAGCGAAATCGAGTTCTCTGGTTTCCGTGTCAAAGCTAATCACCTTTGCATGTGAGAGGTCAGGGAGGTCTGTCGGAGGTCGCCAGTTCGTATACGGAATTGGCGGCGTGTGAAGGCGTGTTTCCTTACGAGTGACAAGTTCAAGATCGTCGAAGAACACTTCACTTCACCGCATGAACTAGAGCACCACGCAATCCATCGCCGTAAAATATAATCTTCCCGCCAGCGGCGAAGTCGGCGCGATCGGCAATGTTGGCGACAAGTTTGATGAGTTCAGCCTTCACGGCAACATCCTTTTCTATCACAAGATTGTAGCGTGCCGCGTCGTCGTTTACGCCCATGAATTTTCCGAGCTTGAGTAGGCCATCGTCGCCCACATGAGGTAGAAGCGCCTCGACGCCCTCCCTGAAACCCTCTGGCAATGGCTGTGGGTTGTCCTGCACGTTGAAGATGCGCGACACGTCAGGGTAGGCCGTAGGATCATAAAGGTTGAACCGCAACCATTTGTCCGGGCTAAACCAAAAGGTTGCCGATCCGTCACCCGGTTCGATCCCCGTCAATCCATCTTGCTTGAGCAGGATCGCCGCAGCGGCGCGGGGAAGGACCATTTTAGGAATGTCCAGCCCATGCCATGCTTGCAGGAGCGCCACGCGATTGGTTGCCGTGGCCATGCCGTTTGCAATCTCAATTGAGCTTTCCAGGACCGTCGTCGCGCTCTCCTTACAGACAGGGAGCACCTTGCGAAGCGCGGCTAGAAGCTCATCACCACAGCCGATGGCTTTCGGTCCAGGCTGCGCAATCTCAGGAAGCACGTCCACACAAGGCACGCGGACGGTCAGGCGGCCGCTCTTCACCGTGATGGCGTATTCGTCCACAACAAGGCTCAAGCCTTCTGTGGAGCGCTCCAGGGCCGCGAGGAAGCGGGCCGACTGTGGGCAAGCAAACCAGTCCACGTTGACGCGATGACCGGCAGCAACCGCGCCGTCGAAGGCCACGGCCCATCCGTTGCCGATCTGGCAGTGCGACTGGTAGGACGCGAGATTGTCGCCGCTCTTCTGCGCGTTCATGATCCAACGCAGCGCCAGCACAAGATCACTCGCCGCCTCGGGAGCGGCTTTTGGTTTGCGCGGCTTGCGCGGCTTGGTTTTAATCTCAGTCATTTTCACACCCTCACATCTCATAACCCATTATCTCGGGAAACTTTTCTTTGTTGATCCACACGCGAACTTTCTTAGGCGTCACAGCGACGCCACTTGATAGGAGTGTGAGCGCATCATCGTTCGTTTCAGGAATATCATCTCCGACAAACTGTTTCCAGAAATTATGTGCAAAATGTTTTGTCTTTTTTGCATCGAAGTTAATCCACGTGGAAAAATGTTTATAGCCGCACATATAAGTGACTCGCACGCTAATTGCGCCGTCGATCTTCCTCGCATGGCGAGCGTAGGTTACTCGCGACACATTGAAGGTTTCGATAATCGGAGCCTCGCCGCTCATGATCGCTTCCGACCCAGGCCGATGCTTCAGCTTGGTCTGAAAGGTGAAAGGTTCTCCGCAAGCTTCGCAAACCCGCGCCGAAATGTGGGCGTAGCATCCGCAACTGTCGCAAATTTTGCACGGAATTTCGCCGGTCTTCTCGCCCTTCTTAGGGTTCGGAATGTGGGGCGCGTCCACAGGACCAAGGCGAGGCCGGTTGCCGGCGAAGTCTAAAACCAGACACTCAGATTTTCCAGGCGCGGGGCGTGTTCCTCGACCAAGCATCTGGACCCACAAGCCCACAGAGACGGTTGCCCTGGCCATGCCGATTAGGTCAATATGAGGGATATCTAGCCCCGTGGTAAGGCAATTGTTGTTTGTTAATGCGTCCAGTTTTCCGCGTCTGAGCGCTTCAATAGCGGCGTCGCGGTCTACTGTGGGCATTTTTGAATGAACCGCGCGCGATTTAACCCCCGCAGCGTTAAGTCGCTCCGCCATATGTTCGGCATGTTCAACGCCGGCGCAGAAGACGAGTGCAGCCTTGCGCGAACGCATCGCAGTCGCAATTTCTTTCGCGATTGACTCATTTAGCTGATCCTTGTCACTAGCAGCCTGTAGCGCGCCTTCGGCGAAGTCGCCGTTTGAAATCTTGACGCCGGACACGTCAATGCTCGCGTCCGTTCGCTTGGCGTGCAGCGGCACAAGATGGCCCTCGGCGATAAACCGCGCCCAACTTTTGGCGTCGGTCAAATCGATCGCCATGCTGTCAAATATGCCGCCGTTCAGAAGCGAACCGATTCCACGTCGATAAGGCGTCGCAGTCAGTCCGACGACGATCAGATTAGGGTTTCGCTCGCGCAGTTTGGCGATGATTTTTTGATAGGTTGTTTCGGCTGTGGGCGAGAGCATATGACACTCATCGATATAAATTACGTCCCTGAAACCGAACTGCTCCACACAATTACGAACACTAGCGCACCCAGCAACCAGCACAGGATGTAAAACATCACGACGATTAAGGCCGGAACTAAATATCCCCACAGGAGCTTGTGGCCAAACTGTTCGGAGCGCTTTGGCATCTTGGATTAGAATTTCCTTAGTGTGAGAAAGGACCATATGACGAGTGTGCGGGCTCTCGGCGCAGATGCGTTGAATAAGGCCAGCAAGCACATAGGACTTTCCCAATCCAGTGGGCATCGCAATCAGCGGTGCTTTTGCCCCATTGCATACAGCGTCAATCGTGGCCTGAATAGCTTCTATTTGGTAGTATCGCATACGTCTCTCACGCTATTTGCGTCCAATCAGAACAACCTTTCGGCAGAAAATCCTTCGGGATGACGTTCTCAAACTTCCCACAGTGCCACGCGGCGTCCTCGACAGGGCGCGCAAACTTGCAACTTCGGCAGTTCTTTTCCATTGGCTCACCACGGAAACAAATTCCCTGGTGATGACAGAACTTGCAGACGTGAAAGGCCGGCGTCTGTGCGATGCGCTGCGGCGGCTCCTGCGACATGATGATAGCGTGAGCCTTGCCGACTAATTCGTTCCCGTAGTTCCAATCAAGCTCGACGATTTCGCAATGAAAGTCATCGTCATTCTTGTTTATGATAAAATAAATTGCACATTTCAGTTTGCGTAACGCACCATAGACGCACATTTGTGCCCAGTGTTTTGGCTTGGCGCGTCGCACGCCGTTTTCGCAACTCGCTTTGAAGCCGGCTCCCGTCCCGCTCGTTTTAAATTCAAGCAAGAAAGCGTCCGCGTCATCCTCGATAGGGTGCAGCTTCTCTTCGGGGCGGGTCATCCCGTCGAGGGAGCCGCCAAAGTGGCCCATGACAGCGGAGACGCGCCACTGATCCTCGCCGTTCGGGCCGTCGCTAACTTCCCACCCGATCCCGCGCAGCCATTCGATAAAGCGCGCTTCCTCACGATGGCCTCGGTTGAACAGGCGTAGCATCCTGGCGTCGAACTGTTCATGCTTCGCCCATCGAAAGACATACCAAAGATGACGCGAGCATTCATGACCGATCAAGCTCGCGCCAAGGTGCGACCTGTGTCCGCCGTCGTAAACCTCGACGCAATAGGCGTCGATTTTGCTTTTGAGTTCGGCGCTTAAGACTAATGGGTCAATATCCATCAGACTTTCTTTCCCTTCTCGCACACTTCAATCGCGTCGCTCAAAATGTCGATGTCAGGCAGCACGACAAGCCCGCGCTTTTCATATGTTCCGTTGGGGTTTTTCCAATTTAGGCCAATCATGCGAGCGCCCTTCCTATCCTCCAGGAACGGAAAAACATCGTTGTAGTCTCGCGCCTCCAGCCAAAGTTCAAGCGTGCGCAATGCGCTGTAATTTCGGATCGTGATAATGTGGGCAGTGTCCTTTACGTCAGACATGACGCGGTCCTCTGTACATACTTTTCAGATATACTTTAACACACGACGTTAATACATCGCACATTTGTTGCTCGGAGGGCTTAAAGCCTATCGTTGATGTTGCAGCGACCGTTTGTAATTCAATACTATGACGAAACATATCTAATGAAAGTTCAGACAAAAGAGCGCTCGATGGGGCGAGTGACATTGTTCTGTCAATTAAGTTACGCAGATCGTCTCCAAATTTGTTTGTTAGGTCGAGTACGACTACGGATCCCGTCTCATCTAACTTAAACACATCTTGCATTTGCTTAATGTGTTTCTGTTTATCATAAGCCATTTAACTTACTCCATAAGAGAGACGCCCACACGGCGACGCAAAACCTGATACCGTGTGGGCAAGAAGATCAGCGTTCCCAGGGGGCCTTTCCGGCGACCGGGCCGGGCTGTTGGGCGAACTGAGGCGGCCCAGGCTGGAACTGCGGCATAGGGGCCGGCGCATAGGTAAGCGGAGCGGCAGGCGCTGCCTGTGGGGCTGCCTGTGCCGCAGGAGCCGCTCCGCTCGCCGCGTCGCGACCGTCAAGGAAATAGACGCCCTTCACTTCCGTATACTGGTCATTATTCTTTTGCGGGCCGACCTCGACCATGAACGGGATGTTGTGGAGTTCGCTCGTATCGTTGAAGCCCTGCCGACCGGTCACAGCGCAGTAAGCCGCAAGCTGGCTCATGGCGATGTTGACGGTCTGCTGGTTAGGGTTCTGGACGTTCAAGCGATCCGTCTGCTTGCCGCCCTTCGCCGGGCCATCTACGGCCTCCAGCGTGAAGACAAGCATCATGCGCGGATCGCTCGGACTGGAATCTTTCGTCGGGCGAAACTCTGACGCCACAATCATAACCGGATGCTTGCCCGGCGGAAGGCCGTCACTTCCGCTATAGCGTGGAGTGAACTGACGGCTATCAAATTGCATAGCAACCATTGTTTAGTTCTCCTTTGTTAACCAAGAACCTTGGCGAAGATGTTTCCCAAGTGCGGTTTCTCCCATCGGTCCAGTTGTCCGCTGCGGTCGCCAGCCATCACAGAATTATCGCCATGGCAATCGAGCGCGCGGCTAACCTCGCCGGTCACAGCATCCGTATGTTTTACGAAACGGGCGATGATATCGAATAGGTAGGGAATCTCCTGCAGAAGCGCCTTTCCGGGGAGAGACGGCACGACCAGAATGTTACCCTCTGGTGTCTTGCTTTGTTCCTCCTGGCAAATCAAAAACCAATTCTTTCCCACCGAATTTCTAACCTCACGAAGTTTATCGGTCATGTTTTCGGCTAACCGATTGTATGGTCCCCAAGCGTCCGACTTTTTAGGATTATTTTTGCGCTCAATCGACAGTAGCATGTCCGACATGTCTGTTATGGAGTCAACGCAGATCGTCTTATAGTTTTTGGCTTCGGCGCTTGATGCAACCCAGGCGAACGCCTCTTCCAAATCCTTGTAAGAAGTGATCTCGACGACAGGAATCTTCTCGCCGCGAAGTGGAAGCAGTCCACGCTCTGACGAAAAGATGATAGGAGCCGGCGCAGTCTTGATGAGCGTGGTTTTACCCGTTTTGGGCTTCCCAAAGACAACGCACTTGACGCCTGAGCGGTCGCACGCCGCAGCCGTGTTTGTGACTTTGACCATCACTTTTCTCCGCGTGCTTTGGCGAGAATGGCGTCGGCTTCGTCGCGGCAAATGCCTAGCACCGTTTCGTGATTGCCGACGCCATAGTGAGTTTTGACGGCCTCTACTAGGTCATCCAGCGCTCTCACCAACTCCGCATGACAGTTCGCGGCCCGCACGATGAACGCGGCGTTGGCGCTCCGCCTGCCATTGTTTTCAAGCGTGGCAATGTAATCGCCATCTGCCCCACGCAATGTAGCGGCCCCGCGCAGTTCCCAAGGAGTCGGCGTATGCTCTTCCATCACTCACCACCATAAATCGAACCATCCGAACCAATGCGCGGCGGATTGAGTGCGTAAGGATTATTCACGCTCTCATTGCTGTATTTCGAACCATAGCGGCCGTAAGGATTGTTGATTGAGTCCGGGCTGTATGGGCTTCCGTAGCGCCCATAAGGGTTCGACGTACTGTCAGGCAAATAAGGGTTGCTCGACAGGCGACCGAGATATTGAGCGTCCGCGCTTGACGCGACAAGCGAGAGATAAAGAGCAAGCGTTAACTTTTTCATTACTTGTCCTCCGTAGTAGTGGTAGCAAACAAGGTAAAGAGTAGCACACACCACCAAGGCACACCCCAAAGCAACAGATTAAAGGCTATGAAAAACACGATAATCACCGTCATTTCTTCACTTTCAACTCAAGTGTGGGAGTCGCCGGCGTGATCGTCAGCGCAACGTCAACGGCTTCGCGAGCATTGTCGGGGAGCTTGTTGTATTCCGACAAGGACAGGTCGGGCTTCCAACTGACAAGCCGGCGGGCAAGCTCAAGGCCAACAATTGCAGCGACCGCTTGCTGGGCGGCTGTGGTCGTGTCCTTGTCCAGCTTGTAATTGAGCTTTTTCACGCAAACCAAATCGCGCCCGTCTGGCGTGTCGAAATGATGCGTTCCTGTGGAGTTTTGCTGAAAATGCGCGGCGACAATTTCCTCGCGCAACGCACTCTCCAGCTTCTTAGCAGCGTCAAGAGCAGCCTTAGCCCGCTCCCAACGCGACACAAGATCGATCGGCTTCACCTTCACCTCAGTCATCGTTCTATCCTTCACTTTACACGCTTCGCCAAAACAAAGACAGTCAACGGCACCTCCGCTAGGACAGCGCCAATCTTTCCGACTTTATGCCCTGGCGTCATATTCTGTCGAAGGATTCGATCAATCTTATCGATTGCCTTCGCGACGGCGACTATCTCATCGTCAGTCAGCTTCACTTCAGTCATTGTTCCATCCTTCACGTTAACCAAATTAGGTGAGCAGTTTTCAGGCTTACTCAGGCCACAATCACGTTCTACCCCCACCAAATCAGCTTGTCAAACAAAATTTTGTGTTGACGTGAAAATTTTTCAACCTTATTCCTATGCGCCCACACTCAAAGAGAGGACATACAATGGCAAAAGTTGCTAAGAAGTCGCCGGCTTCAAAATATATTTCGTTGCGATCCGGCGTTAAGTTTGCCCCCTCAGACGTTTTGATGATTGAGGGTCTTCGGCAAGCGCTCGCATTGGAGCGCGGGGGGCCGGTCACTTTATCCGAAACGATCCGCGATGCAATTCGTTTTCGTGCGAAAAGGCGCGGGATCAGCGTCGAGGCTTAACCGCTCTTAAACCGGGAGCGGCAAATGTCAAATTATTACAACGCGCCGCTAGAACTGCGCGCGCTTCCGTGGGTCAATTGGACCGCCAAACTACGCGGGGATAAATGGACGAAAATCCCGGTCATGCCCACAGGCGCGCCGGCGTCCTCGACCGATCCGCGCACATGGTCCAGCTTCGACGAATGTATAGGATCTGTCAACAAATTCAGCGGCATAGGATATGTCCTGCGCAAGGTTGACGGCCATGTCGTCATAGATGGCGACGCAACCGACGATCCGGTGATTCGCGCCGCTCACATGCTCGTCTTCAACAAGACAAGCAGCTATGCCGAAACGTCACCCTCTGGCAAAGGGTTTCATGTAATCTTGAAAGGAAGCCTCCCCGGCCCAGGGCGTCGCCGACATGGCGTCGAAATATACGACGACGCGCGATTCTTTACCTTCACAGGCGACGTGATAGACGGCCGCACGGAAATTTTAGGCGGGCCAGACGTTCAAGCCTTTATCGATCAACTCTATCAAGAACTTGGAGGATCAAATGGAACTAAAAATTCATCACCTGAAGACCGAGAACAAACTGAAAGTGACGATGACATATGCGAGCGGCTCCGAAGAGGCTCTAACGGTTCAGTATTTGATCTCCTTTTTGCAGGTTCATGGCAGCTCGTCAGAGGAAAGGGAGGCAATCAAAAATATCCTTCTGCCTCCGAAGCCGACCAAGGCTTAGCAAATCTTCTCGCGCAACAGACCAAAAACCGCGAGCAGATCGAGCGAATCATTCGCGGTTCTGGCATGGCCATCGGGCGCGAGAAGAAATTCAACCGGAAAGACTACCTGAAAGAGACCGTCATGAATGCGCTTGCCCCCAGGCCCGGAGAAATGCCTGCGGCGGCCGTAGAGCAGGCTAGGGAGGATTGCGCTAGGGCTATGGCCAAGCAGGGCGTTAAAAGCGCCCAGCCCCGATTGAACGGCGTTCAAACGCGTCTCGTATCCGAAAGGAATGGAATACTCGTCGATACGGCAACTGGAGAGGTATTTTCTACCGTGCCTGTGCCAAACGGGAAGGATCAGGCCGACTGGGTCTCGCTCATTATGGCGCGAGGCGGGCTTGTCGCGGAGATTGCCGCTTACATCTTGAGAACCTCTCGCCGGCCACAGCCTCGTTTCGCTGTTGCGGCGGCTATCGCCACCATTGCGACGGCTGCCGGACGGCAGTTCAAGACGCCGACGGACTGTGGGATCAATCTCTACATCGTGAACATGGTCGAGACTGGTAAGGGCAAGGACGCCATCCTTAAGGGAATAAACAATATTTTCTCAGCGGCTAAGCTGAACTGGGAAATGATTCACAATGCGTCATTCAAATCGGAAGTTTCGATCTATTCATACGCAAATCAGCACCCGGTTCTAACGGCTGTTATCGACGAGTTTGGCGACATTGTGCGCAGCGTCAGTTCAAACAACGCCTCACAAAGCGAACTTACGATCCTCGCGACGCTGCGGTTGTTTTACGATGGCGGCGAACTTAATGCGCCAGCGGCAATATCACGCGCCAACATTCGCGTGTCCTACCCAAGCCTGTCACTGTTCACAGCCTCGACGCCGGAGCAGTTCTATACGGCCGTGGGCAACACGGAAGCGCGCAACGGTTTCCTAAACCGGTTTATCGCCTTTAGGGGCGACGCTAACGCCCCTCGATGCGAGCCGGCAATATACGCCGATCAGGTTCCCGCGCACATTGTGGATGGCGTTCTCCGCATCGCCGACAAAGGCGGTGGCGGGCATAGAAAGGAGCAGGGAGACAAGCCCGAGAAAATGCCTTTCGAACACGTCGCATGGACAGATGAGGCAAAAGCCGCTTGGACGGCCTATGATATCGAATGCGAGAAGGCTGCGGAGACGGATAAGGACCGCGAGACGCTTGGCCCACGCTGTGGGCAGAATGCAATCCGTGTCGCATCCGTTCTCGCCATCGCCGACAACCTCATGTTCCCCTGTGTGACGGCCGAGCACGTCGCAATCGCCCAGGCCATGATCGAGGACTCATACTACGCCATGGCTGGCGGGTTTAATGCCCACGTGACCGACAGTGCCGCGTCGGCCGTATGCGATAAAATTTTAGACCGCATCGAGAAGGCGGGAGGAATGATAGGGCATAACGATCTTTTCAGAGCACTGCAACGAACGTTTAACACGGTTAAGGATTTTAGGAATGCAATTGAAGTTTTGGTCGAGGCGCGAAGGATTGAAATAATAACAGTAACGCCGGAGAGTGGCGGTAGGACGGCAACTAAATATAAGATTTTAAGGAAATAAGAAAATGTGGGCATCAACAGCTACCATCACCAAGCCAAACGTCAACGCTTTTTACTACCTAGGACTTAGCCATATAGGCGGTGATATATACAAAACGGATGATGACCGCGTTGACGACCGTAAACCCTTGTTTTTCCTATATAAAATGTATATATATATCAAACGTCAACATATATACATACACCTATATATATTTATAGATTCACCCCCGCGTAGGGATATATATATAAGGGCCGTTGACGTGTGGACGACCGACCCCTTGTGGGGCTAACAAATAGGAGATAGTTAGATGAAACATCATACGAAGACACTGTGGGAAGGTAAGCAATGGGTTGTTACGGATTATGGAATAGAGCGCCGATGCGTAGAGGGCGGATATCCGTATGAAATGAAAAAGGAGGATTTAAATGTTAATGGGGATTATATATCTCCGCAGCACATAGCTGGAAAACGATGGGCAGACCTCGACGAATTTATCCTTGCGTGGTTTGCGTGCATTGTTATTCATAAATTAGAAATTAAGGATGTTAGTAAGGTGATGGAATTAGTTGATAAGGCGCGACGTAAGAGGGCGCTATCGATTAAGCGTGCACCGATCTTTGACGCTGTTTACGAGGAATGGTTTCCAGATAGAGTTAATGGTGAAACTCAATTTTACAACTTTGGAGAACTAGAGGCAATTTGTAGGGAAGTTGATAGGAGGATGCGAGAGGACGCTGTGGAGTAACCATCGCACACACGACAGCTAAAAATTAGCAATGTTAATGGTCCTTACATTGAAATTAGCGCTTGACAGCTAGCTAATAAGGATTAGTGTGGAGATACCAGATAAGGAGCGATGGTGATGGTTTACATAAAAAAAGAAGACGGGCGCTATGTTGTATACAACGGGACGCGTAGGATTAATTCACTGGCCACATTGAATGGTGCAATTAAGAGCGCTAAGCGACTTTTTAGGTTTTCTAAAATAATCGTTAAATAGGAGTGACGGGAATGAAAGCTGAATTAGAAGCTATATGGAATAAACCCGGCGTAGCGGAGCCGGGTAATGTTTGTATATGGGACGTTGCGCAATATCGTCTGACGCACTCTCCAGGCGAGAGACGCATTCCAACTGTGGGAAAGAGCGCTGAAAAGTTCATGCGCCGCATCCGTAAACATTGGGGTCCGGCTCCGATGGCGTATTGTGGCGACGCCAAAATGATTATGCCGAAATGGTTAAGAGATAATTACAAACGGAACTGTCCGAATAATTATAAGGAATTAGTTAAGGAATATGGGTGCGGCGTCACAAAATTAGACGCAGCAGTTACTGGTATGGTATTTCATAAGTTATTTGGTCATGCGCCGCGTGGTTACAACGATATAATTAAAAATTTTATGCGCAACGCTTGACAAGCTAGCAATTAGCAATTAGTGTGTGAGTGTCAGATAAGGAAAGGGCAACGTGATGAGCCATCAAGCGAACGTAAATAAGGATTATGCAATCAAGAAATTGCAGAAAGCTATTAAAACAGCCCGTACATTGTTAGAGGTACCAGGCCAGTCAGATCAATATTATGATTGGCATAATAAAACAATCGAGCTTAATAAGCAGAGCATTGAAAAAATAATTAAAGCGCCGATCACAGTTTGGAATTAGCGTTGAATGTTTCGGCCTGCGCCTTACGGGGCGCAGTGCGAAGCAATCAATCTTTAGGAGTTTAAGACCATGAGAACCGTTCTTGATGCAATCTTGATGTTTGCGCTTATCTCAGCGCCGTTCTGGTATGCGCCGCTGGTTTGGGCCATCCTTCGATGATAAATCGTCGATTGCTGGGGCGCTCGCCTATGTCAGAGCGCAACGCCGCGATAATCCTGGCGAGGGAGGCTGGAGCGTCTTTGGGCGCTCTAGGCCGTCTGTATGGGCTGAGCCGCGAGCGGGTGCGTCAGATCGTGCTGAGTTACGCGCGCCGGGCCAAGCGGCCCAGGCCATACTGTGGGAGTGAGAAATGTTAACGCCTGAACAAATAGCCGCGCCGGGAACAGAGCACTCACAGCAAGCGGCCTTGTTTGCTTACATTGCGCAACAGACGGACTATCCTGAATTAAAATTAGCCTTTAGCATACCAAATGGGGGGTTAAGGAGTAAGGCGACAGCGGCAAGATTGAAAGCTGAAGGTCAGAGAGCCGGCGTGTGGGATATTTTCCTTCCCGTTCCTCGCGGTCGATGGCATGGATTATTTATTGAAATGAAAGTGGGAAAAAATGTGTTAACTACGCCACAGTCGGACTTTATGGTTAGTTTGTTTAATAATTATTCATTTATGACATGTTATTCATGGGACGAAGCAAAGACAGCGTTAATCAGCTATGTGAGGTTGTAACCATGCAAATAACGCTTGACGATGAAGAAACTAAGGCGCTAATAATGGCGCTGACTGGCGTGATAGACGATTTGTCCGTCACATTAGCCCAAACTCGCGGCGATGAATTAAAATATGCGCGGTTAGCAAAAGAGCGCGCTTATTTGATAGCGTTGCGGTTACGGATTCACAACTCAGGAAAGGAAATAGCGTGAACTACTCTCTTTTGAATGATCTCGCCAAGGCGGGTGGCGGTGGTTGGATTAGCCCTGAGTCGACCGGACCTTTTGACGCGCTGGTTGCTGAAGGATTGGTCTCGACCGACCACGCCCCCGATGGCGACGGCGACGTTTACTATGCTCTGACCGACACGGGCCGCAAATGGATCGAGGCTAACGCGAAGAGCGGCGAGGCTACCAAAGCGCCTCCGAAGCAGAAAACCGCACCAGCGACCGCCGCTGCGCCGTTGCCGGCTATTTCAAGCGGCTTCGACACGGAAGCGGCGACGTGGAACGAGCCGCATCGTCAGCGCGGCCGGCGGCATGAGGCGGATCACGAGGCGTTTCTCGCCGAGCTTGATCTGGATGCGGCTCCTGTGGGCGGATCGAAGCATATTGCCGTGACGGAAGCTATTCCGAAGCCGTGGTTGCACTATTACCGGGTCATTTCGCTCGTCAATAAGCGCTTT
>Ga0265297_10004200_pt1 | contig 24042 bp, 36 predicted proteins | sample Munlanlwell13791_FD_192502 | JGI IMG/M metagenome (GOLD analysis project Ga0265297, IMG submission 192502) | Leachate microbial communities from a municipal landfill in Southern Ontario, Canada - Leachate well 137-91 | ecosystem: Engineered > Solid waste > Landfill > Unclassified | place... | reverse complement strand
CCGGCTTGTCGATCTGGCCGACCCATGCCACCCTGCAACACTCCGCCGGCGGGAGGGTGCGGCCATCGAACGGCCACAACTCCCGCGCGATCGTCTCGGACGTGTCGCGGTCCAGCGTCGGGAGCAACTGACCCGTGGGCCCGGGCCCGTCGTCCGCCGCGTCCGCCTCGCCGTCGGCCAGATCGATCGCAACCGCTTCCGGGGTGTCGAGCGGCTCCAGGGGCACCCCACGGGCACAAGCGGGGCAAAGGATGCGACCGGCCTTGAGGCTTGCCGCGGCGGAGGGGTCGATCCGCGGGTCGGGCGGGGAGAAAAGGGAACACTGCCGGGAACCGATGGTATCGGAAACCGCGGCGCCGCAATCGTCGCAACGGCGGGTCATTCGGCGCCACCATCCTCGCCCATCATGGCCAGGATCGGATCGTACACCGCACGGATCCGATCATCCGGGGTTTCGGTGTCTCCCGACTCGCGCCGATACTCCGCGATCGATTCCTCGCGGGTCGACCCGGGGAAGGGAGCCTTCCCGATGGTCCACCATTCGCCGGACTCGTCCCTTACCTCGACAAAATATCCCGACATAGCCTTACCTCCGCCCTCAAAAGGGCAATTCCTCCGCCGCGACTACCGCGGCAGGTTCAACCGTCAGGGCCGGCGGATTGTCCAGTCGGGCCCGCAGATCGGAAACGCACGTTTCGCAAAGCTCGAACCATGCGCGGCGTTTCGACTCGCCGACGGACCGTGCTACCGCGATCGGGTCGAAGCTCAATTCGTCCGCCGCAAGCGAACCGCGCGCAACGTCCGAGCCGTCGACGGCGTCAAGGTCAGACGCGCACCCATGCTCCGCCCTGTAGAGGATTTCGGCGCGCCGGTGGATTTCGTCGCGGGTTCCACCTTCCGGGAGTCGAAACGCACGATAGGTGCACCGCTTCTCGCAACCCCAACAGCGCTTGCCGTCGTACGGGGCGGGGGAGTCGAGCGGATCCGGATCTGTCTCGCCCTCGTCCGGCGCGTCGACGGTGGTCTCGACGTCCGGATCGGCGTCCGGAACGTCCGGATCGGAGTCGACGTCGACCGATTCTACCAGGGGAGCACGACGGCGAACCGGATCCGGTAGCACGTCCAGATCGACAAGGGGCGCCGATCGGCGGACCGGATCGGGCGGACCGGACGGGTTGACGTCGACGTCCGCCGGATCGGCCGTAGGGGCGCCCCGGACGGCCGTAGGGGTCTCCGGAGACCAGTGACCGCCCGGGGTAGCGTCGACGTCCGTCGGCAGGTTACGCCACACGGAAACCAGGAAACCGACAACGATAACGACTGCGATCGCGAATCCCATCGGGCCTGCCCTCCCGGTCCGCTGCTAGGCGGACGGAACGTGTTACATGCGGGCCCCATGCGGGCCCCATGCCAACCGTGTTACGTTGTAAGACTCGGAAACTATTGACGCCGAATTTCCCTTTCCCTGACAATCCGATCCGGCCGATTCCGCAGTCGTGCGGATAACCATGCGGGTCTATTGGCGGATATTGTCTAGTCGAAACGTGTTACGCTCTAGCAACAGTGTTGCAATCGTAACACACTATCGGGTCGGTCGGTCGTAAGGTGTCCCGTGCGGGAACAAGGCGAGCGACATACGACGGCGAAAATAGTCAACCCTTTCCGATGGTACGTGCACAATGTATCGCTCAACACTTGACGGAGATTCCCAGCCACCCATGCGCGCTATCACTAGTAAATCCGCACCCATGGCATAGTGATAGGTCGCAAAGGTCCGTCGGAAATCATGCGGGGTATGCGGGCGGGGGATAGCGGCCCGTGCCCTCTGCCGTGCGACCGGTAAGCTGCCTGAAAATGATTGCCAGAGCTCGGACCATCCCGGCACGGCTGCCAGGGATCGGCAGGCCGGGAGAATCTCGCCGGCTGGACGCCAGTCGCGCCGGCGCGCATGCCCCCCGCCTTTCTGCCGCACGATCGCATCCACACCTAGGCCGGCTTGGATAACCTCCGGCCGGCGCAGTAGTAGCACGTCCGAAATCCGAAGCCCCGAGTACACCAGGACCCACAGCACGTGCCCCATAGGGCCCGGGTTGCGCTGCAGCAGCTCCGGCCCGAGCTCGCGCCACCGCTGGAAATCCGGCACGTGCACGGGGCGCCTAGGCCCCTTGATGGGCTCCGGAACGGCCTGAATCAAGGGGATCAGCGAAGGGCGCCGCTTCCATCGGGCATAGTGTACCAGGGCGTATTTCGCGTGTTTGCACGCCTGCCAGGGCAGGCCGAGCAAGTATCCCTCGACATCCGCCCACCCGCGCGCCACGTGTTTCACGTACATCGCAGCAACGTCGTGGGAAACATGCCTGCCGACGAGGTAATCCCCGAAGGACTCGAGGGCGCGCTGCGTGGCATCCTCCCTCACCCATCTGGGCCATTTCCTCAGAGATTCCAAGGATTTCCAGTCCATAGTCGGGTGTGTACCCTAGGTGACTTCAACGGTGGGTGGATGTAGGTTAGTGTAACCCCTGCAATCGAGCATTGATTTACCACGATTTCCACCACGAAAACGTGGTCTTTCGAGTCGTTTTTGCGGTGTCCGTCGTGGTGAATCGTGGCATCCATCGCACTGTTTCGTGGTGTGATCCTAGCGCTTGGGCTTCGAGTTGTCCAGGCGGCGCCCCGTGACGACCTCGACCTCGTGGGCGATTCGCCGCAACGACAGGGGCGGATCCGGGTCGATCCTGCTGTTGGGGCTGAACACGTGGTGGGAGCAGAGGTGCCGGATCGTGGTGTAGCTGGTGCACAGGTCCGCGATCAGCCCCACGACGACGTCGAAGACCTGCTGGTCCACCGTGGCGAACCACCGCGACAGGCCGTCGAGGCAGACCAGGCGAGACCACGTCTCGGGGCACTCCCACCCACGCGCGCCGAACCAGTCGCGGGCGGACTGCTCCGTCTTGCACTGGCGACGTGGCGCCGGCCCGGGGTAGCAGACCTCGATCCCGATGCTGCGACGGTTCGTGTTCCCCGTGAGCGGGCCGACGTGGTGGGCGATTCGGCTCGGGTGCACAGTCTCGGCGATCGGCACGACCTCGTCCGGCTTCACGATCCCCCGCAGCACGAAGTAGTCCGTGGGGTGCGTGAGGGTGATTCCGGGCATCGACGCCACGAAGTAGTGGGCGATCGCCTCCCGCGGCGAGGCGCAGGAGATCGCAGCCTGGGCCACCGACTCGGGCACCCAGCGGTCCATCATGGACCGGTAGGCCGTCACGTCGAAGCCCTTCACCACCGCGATCGCCTCGAGCGCGTGGACCTCGGACACCATCCCGCGGCGACGAGCGCTCTTGATCAGCGCGATCGTCTTGTCGGCCGTGAGCATCCGGGGCAGGTTCGCGCATGCGGTGTAGTGCAAGACGATGGTGTCGATGGGCCCGTCCTTCTCGCGGCGCGGCGCCGACGCACCGGGCTCGAGCGAATGGAACGGGAAGACCAGGCCGAGCCGCCGCTCCGTGTGGGTCCAGTCCATCACGTGAACAACCTCCTCTCCACCTTCGCCCCGCAGACGCTACAACGCCAGCCGCCGAAGCGGATGGACGCGAGGCCCCAGACGATCAACCACAGGCCGAACGTCAACAGCGTCATCACGAAATGGAAGACGTGCGACGTCGCCTTGCGGCGGATGAGCCGGTTGGCGTTGCACTGCCTGCAGAACCCGGTGGCTTCTTCCATCCCCATCACTCCGACTCCTTCCCGTGCTCGGGCTTCCCGTGGTCGGCGACCCACGCGCGGGCCACGACCTTGAACGTGTCCTCCGTGTCGGACGCCTTCCTCACCTTCGCGAAGACCGCCGCCGGAACGTGATCCAGGTCCGGTGCGCCCATTTCCCGCCAGAACAGCACCACGATCGCGTCCTGGTCCGGCGGGGCATCGACGCCGATGTTCGAGCACCAGCGGCGCATCGCCTTGATGGCGGCCTCGATGTCCTTCGGCTTGGCGTACTCGACGGGCTTCTCCGGCTTGGTCTCCTCCGCGGCCTTGGGCGGGAGACCCTCTCCGAACATGGCGGCCTGCTCGCCGGCGGGCGACGGTGCGGCCGGATCCTCGCCGCCGCTGGGGGGCTCCGGCGCCGGCGGCTCCTCCGGCGGCGGCTCGTCCTTGGCGGCGGTCTTGCCCTTGGGCTTCTTCGCGGCCTGCTCCTGGGCCTTCGGCCTGGACGCTTCCTCGAAGTGCTGCCGGGCGGCGACGACGTCCTGCTCGGTCCACTCGATCATGGAGTCCTTCTCCACGGCGGCGCGGAGCAGCTTGGTGGCGGCACCCTGCGGATCGGCCTCGCCGGTCGCGCGGCACCACTTCTTGACCTCGCCGAACAGCATCTTCGCCTGCTCGAGAGCCGGAGACTGCCGCGGCTGCTCGAGCACGCCGTCCTGCGCGACCTCCGCCGTCGAGGTGAACTCCCGCCGTTCGTCGCGGCTGGCGACCTCTCTCACGTGGTCGTCGGTCGGGGCGTACTTCATGCCGCGGCGCAGAACCGTCTTCCGGCCCATCATCCCGAAGTCGGTCCCCCAGGCGCTCTTGGCGCCCTTCTTTTGGTAGGACTTGGAGCGCTTCATGATGACCTCGATCTGCTCGCGGGTCATGATCTCGAACTGCTGTGCGCCGTCCTTGAAGTCGAAAACGACGTAGAGGTGGGTGATCTTGTCGTCGCTGCTGTTCTGCCACTGCGGCTCGTGGTCGATGTACGGCTTCGAGCCGAGGGCCACACGGAAGACGTCGCCCTCGTAGACCTCGTGCGCGTGGATCGCCTTGACGTTCTCGCTCCGCCGGCACAGGCGGAGGAGACCCTGGTACATCGCCTGATACTGCGCCTCGAAGCAGTGCAACTCGTCCGACCAGTACGGCACCATCGCGGCGTCAACGCCGTCGAGCTCGAGGCCGTCCGCGGCGGCCTCCATCACGGCGCCCATGATCGACTCCACGGAGCACTTCTGCAGGATCGGGTTCTGCCGGATCGTCGTGAGCACGATCCGCGTGAAGCGCTCCGGGTCGATGTACTTCGGGAGGGCCTGCAGGATCTTCGACCGCCAGCGCGCGAGCAGGCTCCCGACCTGCACCACCGCTTCGGGCTCCACCGCTCCGGGCAACTGCTTGGGCTCCGCCATCGTGTCCTCTCCTTCTACAAATCCAGCCGTCCGGGACCGAGCACGCAGTAGTCGTAGTGCGCGCACTTCCCGGGCTGGCATAGCCAACTCCCGCGCCCCGTGCGCGGGAACAACCCCGTTTCGTACACTCGAATCAGCGCTCGAAGGTCCTGCACCACCATCGCGGTCCGGTCCGCCTCGTCGTCCACCGCGAAGGTCTTCGTCTTGCCGGCGTCCTTCGGCCAGGCGTAGTCCGCGAGCAGGTCCGCCGGCTGCTCGCCCATCGCCCGCGTCACCAGCTGGTACACGATCAGCTGGTCCGCGTCGTCGCCGAGGATGGACGGCACCGACGACTCCTTGGTCTTCAAGTCGCGGATCTGCCGATCGCGGCCGACGACAACCGTCTCGCCCCACGGGCCCGCGGACGACGCCAGGAACACGGGCCGCGACACGACGTCGATCCTGCCGCTGATGGTGGTGCCGACGTCCGGCACCTCGGCGCTGACCTCGAGCTCCACCGCGAGCGGCACGACGTCGTTCGCAACGTGCCGGGCGTGGGCGAGCGCCATCGCGATGACCTCGTCCTGTACGGCACCAGGCTGCTTGCCGGACTTCTTCATCGCCGCGGTGTCGACGAAGAACTCCTGCTCCTTCCAGGCGCCGGCCGCCTCGTCGGCGATGCGGCGCACCGGCATGTAGCGGCCGTGCTCGATCCGGTGCTGCAGGTTGCGGCCGACGGCGCCGTGCGTCGCGTTGCCGCGGGCCGCCTCCCACCCGACGAAGAACGGACGGCGCCCCTGGACCACCTCGTACTGCAACAGCCGCAGGCACCAGTGGCTCCGACGAAGCTGCGATGCTGAGAGGCGCTGCGGCATGTCGTGAGCCTCGCATGTCGTGCTAGTGGTGTCAACACTTTTTTCTTGACGCCAAACAACCGCGTGCTGTATGGTTGCTGCATGACGCTCAGAGAATACCGTGGAAAATACCGTCTAACCCTCGATCAACTCTCGGAAAGCACCGGCATCACGAAGGCGACACTCTCGAACCTCGAGTGCGGTGGCGGCTGCCGGCTCAAGACGGCGGCCGTGATCGTCTCCGTCACCAAGGGAGAGGTGTCCTACGAGGACCTGCTGGTGGACCCGGCGAACGGCAAGGCCGAAGACGCTGGTGGGAACGGCAACGGCGCGCAAAAGGCCGGTTAGGGCCATGCCGCGACGTTTCCTGGCGGACGAGATCCGCACGAGCAAGAGCGCCGCGAGGCTGTCCGCTGAGGCGAGGGTCCTCATGGACAACCTCATCACCGTGGCGGACGACTACGGTCTCTTCGAGGCGGACCCGATCATCTGCTGCGCGAACGCATTCCCACGACCGCCGGTGTGGCTCAAGGGAGGGCCGGACCAGGTCGCGGCTCTCCTCGCCGAGCTCGCCTCTCCCGGCCCCGACAACGACCAGCCAATCATTGTTTTGTATGAAGCCGATGGCAGGGTGTTTGGGGCGTTCGGGAGGGGTTGGAGGAAGTCTCAGGGGTCCCCTCGGTCGAAACGTCCACGATTCCCAGAACCTCCAAGAAATGACAGCGAAGTGAGTTCATGTTGCGCGCAGCCTGCACGCATGTTGAATGCGAATGCGCTCGCTTCCGCTTCCGCTTCCGCTTCCGCTTCCGCTTCCGCTTCCGCTTCCGGGTTGAATGGATCTATCTGCGCTCCCACGTCTGACGACGTGGGAAAGCAGCATGTAGGCACAGGTGGGACGAAGGGTCCGGATCCGGAGCCGGATGCCTTCTCCCTGGCTTCCGATCCGCGTCCGGAACAGGAGAGCAAGGGCGCCGGCTCGAAGTCGCTCCGGCACGTCGGGCCGGACACCCCGGTCGAAGGCCTCGACGAGCCGGACCGCTGCCGGCGAAGGTTCGCGATCGAGTGGAAGGCGGCCGAGCGGTACAACGGCACCCCGTACCCGGACAACCCCGGCGCCGACCGGCGGGCCGCCGCTGCGGTCCTGAACTACCACCGGCGCAACCGGCTGACCGAGCCGTGGAAGTCGTGGGTGCTCCGGGTGTTCAAGGCGTACCTGGCGATCGAGGACGACCGCTACCTTTCCGCCGCCTGCCACCCGCTGTCGCTCATCCCGAGGAACCTGCCGCGAATCGTCACCGCGATGAAGGAGTAGCCGATGCGACCGCCGCCCACGTCCGCGCCAAGATGCCCGCTCTGCCACGTCGGCCGCATGATGGTGACGCAGCGGGGTTCGGAGTGCCACTGCTGCGGGTGGGTCGTGTTCCGGAATCGTGCGCCGACGAGGATCGCCGACCAGGGACCGCGGCCGATCGTGTCCGTTACGAGGAGGGACTGCAGACCATGAGCCGCTGGACGAATCCGCACTACGGGGTCTCGCACCTGTGCGACCTGCCTGTCGGCATCCAGGCCACCGTCGAGGTGTTCGACGAGTCGCCGCACTGCTGGACGCAGGCCTACGTGCTTTCGAGATCGTCGCCGCAGCCGTTCACGCCGATCGTCGAGCAGCTGTTCGACGAGCCGGGGCACACCGACGCCGCGAAGCGCTGGCTCGAGGAGTGGGTTCGGCTGATGGGCGGGAAGGTGATGGCATGAGCCCCCGCCGGAAGGGTCTCGACGGCGAGGCCGGCTACGGGGACGAGCGACTGTTCGAGTCTTCGCCCAAGCTGCGTGTCAAGCCGTACCACGATTGCCCGACGTGCCCGTACTGCGCTTCGCGTGCTGGCGTCGGTGCCGCCGCATACGGTCAGACGGATCCGAAGACGCTCAAGTGCCTGTGCTGTGGGGAATACTTCCAAGGCACCGCGGAGCAGATCGAGCAGGCAAGGCGAGCCGATCTGGCCTGGGAGCGGCGCGAGAGCAACGAGCGCGGACCGCGGAGTGTGGTGCTCCGCCGCCGGCGCCGCCGCGAGACCAACCAGCTGTCGCTCGCGTGGACCGACCAGGTCGTCGCGTCCAAGGAGGACTCCGGGGATGATCGCTGACGAAGATGGAAACCTACACGACGAGGAATCCGAGAAGGCGCTGCTCGGCGCCGCGTTCGTGGAACAGGACGCGATACAGGTCGCCGCGGACATCCTGAGCGAGCGCGATTTCTACTCGCCGCAGCACCGCGAGATTTGGTCCGCGATGGTCGCGCTGCACAAGGCCGGCGCCGACGTCGACTCCGCGACGCTGCGGTCCGAGCTCGAGCGCCGCAAGCGCTGGGAGACCTGCGGCGGCGCCTCGTATCTGGACCACCTACTCGACTGCCGGCCGATCATCCCGCACGCTGACGACTACGCGAAGCGGATCGCGGAGTGCTCGAGGTGGCGGACGACGAAGGACGCGACCCGCCGCCTGGATCGGCTGCTGTCCGACCCGATGGTCTCGGACGAGCAGGTCGAGAGGGCGCTGTCCGACGTGCGACGACACGCCGAGGGAAGTTCCGACGAGCTTCCCTCGCTGACGCTCGAGGAGCTTGAGAGGCTCGAGCGACCGCTCGGTGGGAAGTGGCTCATCAACGGGTGGTGGACCGCCGGCGGTTGCGGCATCATCGTCGGCGATCCGAAGTCGAACAAGTCGCTGCTGTCGCTGCTCATGTGCATGTCGATCGCCAGTGGGTCGGACTTCCTGCGCCGCTGGCCGATCGCGAAGTGCGGCCCGGCCCTCTACATCGGCGAGGAAGGGGACCAGTGGAGCGTCCGCGACCTGTGCACGAAGTTGCGCAAGGCCTGCGCGATCGGTCCGACCGATGGGCGCCTCGTGTTGTCGATGCAGAAGGGCGCCGACATCACCTCGCAGCGCGGGCGCGGCAGGATCTCCGCGCTTGTGCGTCGGCTGCGGCCGGTCTTCACCGTGATCGATACCTGGGGCCGATGCGCCGAGCGGGTCGATCTCAACAGCTACCGCGACGTCATGGACCACCTGGGCTTTCTGCGGCGGCTGTCGTCGGAGACCGGAACCGCGATCCAGATCGTCCACCACCTCAAGAAACAGGACTTCGGACGCAGCGAGCACATCACCGCACGCGCCCTCGGATCGCAGGCCTTCTGGGGGTGGTCGGACGACTTCATCGGGGTGGAGAAGATCATCAAGGGCAAGAACGACACCGGCGAGCGGCACGTCTCGGCGTACCACCGGGCGGCCGGAGAAATGCCGAAGCAGTCGATCAAGGTGCTCTGGGACGACGACATCGACGAGGTGCGCCTCGTCGTCGGCGATCCTCCCGTCGAGAAGGGGCGAGCCTCGCAGCAAGAGCTCGCGGACGCCTTCTGATGGGAACCTTCGCGACGCTCACGTTCTGGATACCGGGCACGCCGAAGGGGCAGGGACGTCCGAAGATCACGACCAGGGTCCGGTTCAAGGAGAAGGACGCATTCACCGGCGAGGAGCGATGGGGGCTCCGCCACCTCGAGTATCCGATCGTGCGATCGGACCCGGACTCCGCCAAGGAAGCGAAGCGGATTCGCAGGCTCGCCCGCGACGTCATGGCGAAGGCGAGGCTCGACCCACTGACCGGGCCCGTGTTCATGGCGTGCACCAGCGTCTTCCGTGTTCCGGAGTCGTGGTCGAAGACGAAGAAGGCGACGACGGTGTGGCACACCGACAAGCCGGACGCGACCAACGTCGTGAAGCTGATCGAGGACGCCGGGAACACGCAGCAGCGCCGTGGTGAGTTTTTCAAGGCGATCGAGTGCGAGCTCCTCGGTGTGCTCTGGATCGACGACGCGCAGGTCTCCTGCCAGTGCGCGCGGAAGGTGTACGGAGCGCAGGAAGGAACACTCGTCACGATCGCCGACCTGGATCCCGCATCGCTCGAGCTCCGACCGGCGGACTGCCAGGGCGTGTCGTGGCCGGTGGTGCCGGAGGTGCGCGCGATGATCGGGATCGAAGAGCAGCTGCGGCTCGACTGCTTCGGGATTCCTACGGTGGGATGAACGGCAGAGCGAGAGCCCCGAGCGCGACTTTCGGTCCGGCAACCACCGCAGCACCACCAGCAGCTTCCATCGCGACAGGGATCAGGATTCTCGACCACGGCTGCGACGCCGGCGCCGACACCTGGACCCGACCAGGCTCCCAGGAGCCGGAACCGAACGCCTTCCAGAACCAGTTGCCGCCGAACTCGACGTGCTCCGTGCCGTGCGTTCCCTCTCCGAGACCAGCCTTCATGAACTCGACGAGGCCGGTGTAGCGGCGGCCGTCGCTCTTCCCGCGGAAGAGGTCCAGCACGCGCCGGATGAGGCCGGGGTACTCCCGTTCGCACTGGCCCGGGCTGAGGTACGCGAACTTCTGCCGACGCTGCCGAGCCCAGCGGTCGCCCTTGTCTCGCCAGTAGGGGTTGATCGGCTGGCAGTAGAACAGCAGCACCTCGGACAACGCGAACGGCGGCCGGATCGTCCAGCCGCCACCACGACGCTCCCAGGTGTCCCCCCGCCGAGCGTAGGCGTATTGCATCATCGCCCAGGCCACCGCGTCGCTCGGTGGGCCGAGCACACCGGACGATTCCCCGGCGAGTGCACGGCACATCCAGGCGACGTCGGTGTGCGTGAGCGGCATCACCCACCCGTCGGTCGAGTAGACCGACCCGAGCGGTTCGCCCTGCAGGTATCGGATCCAATCCCTCACGTAGTCCATGGGGACAGGCTAGCACCGACGCGGCGTGACGTGCGACCCGCGGGCTTGCGCCCGGGTGACAGAGCACCGTACGCTTGGCCCATGGAGACCATCACGACGAGCGTCAAGGTCTGCGGCAAGAAGCGCTGCCGGAAGGTGCGAGCGAAGATCGACACCGGCGCCTTCGGCACGATCATCCCGCAGTCCATGGCCGACGCCGCCGGCCTCGAGCCGACCGGACGCTACGGATCCGCGTCGGGGGTCGGCAACAAGCGCGTGCGGCTCCACGAGGCCGAGGCGACGATCTGTCTCCCCGGGAAGTGCCGCTGCCGCAAGCAGAAGGTCTACATCGCCGACGACAACGCGCTGCACGGCGAAATGCTCATCGGAGTGGACTACCTCTCCGCCATGTCGGCCGCCGTGTCGGCGAAGACCGGGAAGGTCAGCTGCGGACGCGCCGGACGGAAGGGACCCAAGGTGCGGTGAAGCTCGGAGACGCCATTCTCGAGGGACTCGGATGGGCGCTGCTCGGCGGCGTCACCCGGACGGTCGTGCGGCGAGGAGCCGGAGCGAGCCCCGAGGCGTCCGACGCCGCCGGCCTCGCCGTCCCGATGCTGTCGGCTGTTCTGGCTGGTCGCAGCCTCACGACGGCGTCCATCGGATCCGCAATCGGTGTTGCCGCGTCGGAGATCGGCGAGCGGGCCGGACTCGGAAGTGCCCGCGTGATCTTCTGGTCGGACTCGCACGGCAGGGAGTCACCGCGCCGCGAGATCATCGCCCGCATGGCGCTCGAGCCTGCCGTGGATCTGTACGTGTTCGGCGGAGACGCCGAAGGGTGGGAACGCTGGTACGACGAGACGCAACCGCTGCGCCAGCGAGCCCGCGTGATCCCGCTGCCTGGAAACCACGACACGCGACCGCCGTCGGACGTCGGCGGGGTGAGCCTCCCGCACGTGCTGCGGCTCGCCGATGCGAACGTGGTCCTGCTCCCGGACCTTCCGACAGCCAGGCAGGTGTCGACGGCGATCTCGAAGATGGACCGCTCGCTCAAGCTGAACCTCGTGTGCCTGCACAGGTCGCCGATTCCATTCTCGCAACAGAACTCCGCCGGCACGGTGCTGGTCCGCAACGTGCTGTCGCCGCTGCTCGAGCTCGGGTGCATCGTGCTCTGCGGACACCACCACGTCTACGGGTGGGGCCTGCTCGGGCCCTCGATGGTGATCTCCGCCGGCATCGCCGGGTCGAAGCACTACGACTGCCTCTGCGAGCGACCATGCCAGGAGTGCGACGACGAAGTGCGCGGCTACCTCCGCGTCGAAATGAACGGGAAGCTCGCGACGAGCCTCGTTTGCGTGACGGTGGAACATGAGCGGACTTGACGGGGTCGCCCGATACCACGACATCAACGTCCGCAAGGTCGAGGATCGGCTGTCGCGGATCCTGACGTGCGTCGCCGCTGGCCTGGCGTCGCCGTTCGTGCGCGACTACGTCACGCAGCTGCGGACGTGGGGCCGCTGCGGACCGCGGAACTACCGCTGCATGGTCCCGCTCGGGCACTACACGATCGCCAACCTGGTGCAGTACACGAACGACCCGCCGGACCGCGACGTGTTCAAGTCGCTCGAGGTCGTGCGCCGGGAGGCGCAGAAGAGCGGGAAGGGAAGAGGCGATTGCGGAACGTACACCGCTTGCCTCGACACCGTGTTCGCGATCTGGGGCTTCGACGTCGGCTGCGACATCTTCGCTCAGAGCCCATCGTGGGACCACGTCGCGGCGAAGGTCCGAGCACCAGGCGTCGGCGAGATCCTTCTCGACGCGAGCGTCCGACCGCTGGTCCCTCCGGCGTGGGAACCTCCGCCCACGAAGTACTGGCTGCGCCGCACGTACTGGTTCCGCAACCTCGGCCAGTGGGTCGAGTGGTGGAAGCGCGGAGCCCGCAACGAGGACATGCCGCCGATCTGAATCCGTGTCGCCGCCCTGTCACGCGATCAACGCTCTCCACCTTGCCCCAACCGATGCTCTGCCCGTAGGCTCAGAACTGCGCGACGGAGATCGCGGAAGCAGAAGGAGACGACGACGATGGACAGCGAGATCATGCGGGCGAAGAAGGGACGCAGGGGCAAGAGCAAGCGGCGCCGCAAGACCCCCACCGGGTGCAAGACCATCCGGCGGCGGATGGGGAAGTCGGGCGTCCGCACGATCCGCGTCTGCCCGGGCAAGCCCGCCCGCATCGTCGGCTGACCGGAAGGAAGGAACCACACCATGACCAGCGAACAGAACGTCGGCTTCGGAGCGCTCCTGGGCGGCATGTCGGCCGTCCTGACCAACGTCGGCCTGCGGTACTTCGCGGACAACAAGATGACCGTCCCGAAGGACACCACCGAGCAGCCGACCCGACCGTTCATGTACCAGCACGCGCCGCTGCTCGGGATCGTCCCCACGGCGATCGCGACCTTCGCCAGCTACAAGTGGCTGGGCGGGGCCGCCTCCGCCGTCGCCTGCGCCATCACCGGGCTGTTCGCGAGCACCGCGCCGCCGATCAACGACTGGATCGTGCAGGCGCGGCTCGAGAAGGACGCCAAGGCGTCGCAGGAGACCGAGGGCGCCGGCAACGAGACGGAGTCGGGTCGCATGGCGAGCTTCGCGCGTCGCATGGCGGCGCTCGGAAAGGCGGCCTAGCGGTCGTCTGACCGCTCGGTGATTGAGGGAGCAAGCGCCGCCTGTGGCGGCCTGGGAGAGTGGAGGAACCGATGCCGAACCTGAGCCTGATGGGGCCGAACGATCTGCAGCTGTGGCTCGAGGGCCGCTACCTGTGCGGGAAGGAATGGAGCCGCGGCTTCATCACCAACTCCCACAGCTACGAGAACCCGCTCGAGCTCTGGAAGTACTACCACCGCGACACCGACGGCGTCGCCGGCTCCGACCTGCTGAACGGCGGCATCGGCAACGTGCTCATCCCGGGCAAGTACGACACCAGCCTGCAGAACCGCAAGCAGATGCCGGACACCCGCCCGTTCACGGCGACGCACTCGTCGCTGCTGATCGAGCGCCGGTCGCCCCGCAACCTGACGGCGGCGAGCGACCTGCTGCTGACGCTCGACAACATGCTCGAGGCCGAGGCGCGGCTCTGGTACGAGCTGTACTTCGACAACGACGACGCGCCGTTCGAGCAGGGCATGGTGACGGAGTTCCCGAACGGCTTCGGCCCCGAGGGCGACTTCACCACGGATGCGCTGCTCATCCTGCGCAACGGGATGAACAACTACTCGGCGATCAAGCCGCTGCCGAAGCCGCGGGTCGTGACGACCCAGCTGCTCGCGAAGGTGATCCCGATCCATGGCGTGATCGACTTCACCATCACGGGCGGATCGAGCGTCGCCGGCATCGGGCTCCGCAACACGGTGTACTGGTTCAAGCAGGCCTAGTTCGCCGTCTGCCGCCGTCGGCTGCCCGCGGCCGGCAGCATAGCCGCGCCGGGCAGCTGACGGAGGATGACGGTGGACTTCAACCGCGACGAGTTTTCTCTCCCCAACTTCAAGACGGTCGAGGTGCCGATCGATCTGGCACCCGCGCCCGGTCTCTTCGCCGAAGCGCAGTTCGACATCGACGATCTGCAGTACGACTACGACGCGCTGGTCGATCGGGTCGTCATCACCGAGAACACGCTGCTCTACAACACGGCGATCCCGGCGGACCCCGGCGCCGGCACGTCGATCCTGCCCTCGCTGCAGGTCCGGTGGTGGAAGGACAAGGAGTACCCCTACGGGGACTTCCTGCCGCTGATCGCCCTCGACGACCGCAGGCCCCGGCTCTGCGAGGTGGACGCGCCGCCCGTCGGCAACGGCTTCGGGCAGCTGGTCTGGGAGCCCAAGGGTCCCGTCCCGCTGCGGGTGAAGTACCAGGACAGCGTGGTCGTGGATTGGGAAAACCCGAACGTCGCGCAGGCGCCCGGGTTCCCCGCCGGCGTGATCCACTTCGCCGTCCAGGGCTACCTCGCCAACACGAAGCGCCCCTACGCGCTGTACGTCCCCATCGGGTGCACCCTCGGAGCCATCGCTCCGGCCGCCCTCGTCGCCGACCAGACGGCGCCGGCGAACGCCAGCCGCAACATGACCGGCCAGGATCTCATCGTTCGCCGGATGGTGACGGTGATCGACTCCGCGCACTACCCGACCCTCGCCGTGGACCCCCGGATCTGGCGCCAGTTGAGGATCATGCCGCGGTTGTCCGGGAAGGAGCTCGAGCGCTTCGCTCCGTACCGCGAGCGGGCCCCGCTGGTCGCGTTCGGCGACTCGGTCCAGGTGAACAATCACGCCATCACGATCGAGTTCTACGAGCCGATCCCGATCGACCGGCTGGCGTCGGTGAAGTTCGAGATCCGCAACTTCAACGTCGTGACGGGGACGCAACTGATCGCCACGTTCTGCGGGTGGCGCCGGCCGCCGAAGGACTAGCGCCATGATGGTGGACGGAGAGGTCAACTTCCTGCGTGTCGTCGTCGGCCCCGACGCGATGAAGCGCGCGATGGGCCCCTTCGACTACGACGTCATCGTGCAGGTCAGCCACGGGACGACCGCCAACGTGTACCTCGCCGTCAAGCGGGGCCACATGGCGAAGGACATGCGAACCGAGATCTTCAACGAGCCGAAGCGGTTTCCGCTCGGCAAGCGCCAGGTGCTCTGGATCCAGAATGAGAACAAGCAGATCGACGTCTCCGTTTCGTTCGAGATCTGGCGAGCCGGGAGGCCGGTGTGAGCGACAGCGAACAGAGCTACGCCGGGATCTTGTTCCAACTGGCGCAGGAAGCCGCGACGCTCGCCGTCCACGGTGACGCCCTGCGCCGCATGGGGCCCGTCGCGCCACCGTGCCTGGCGCGGCCGTACCGCGAGTACCGGGACAAGCTGATCGACTCCGCGGCAAACGTCTACGCGGCGTTCGGGCAGGAGCACGGCGACGAGAAGCTCGCCGGGTTCATCGCGAAGTCGAAGCCGTTCCAGCGGATGATCGACTCCGTGCCGGCGCTGATCGGTTCCTACTCCGACGCGCCGCCGGCCTGGCAGCCGGAGGCCTACGCGGACACCGGGACGGTGGAGGGCACGACCGAGACGGTTCCGATGGGACGAGTTCGTGGACTGCGCGCCGGCGAGGACGAGATCCTCCGCAGCCACAAGCTCCTGTTCGACGTGCCACGAGGCGAGGTCGCCGCCGGGGCCCCCGCGGTCGTCAAGGCGACCGAGGCCGTCGCTCGGGCCGGGTTCTGGCGCGGGCTCGGGTCCGGAGCGATGGCGTTCGGCAAGCGGTGGTTCCTGCCGCTGTGGCTGTCCTTCGAGCTCCGCGACGAGTCGCTCCCGGAGACCATGGGGCGGATGCTCGGTCGCCCGCCGGCCGTGAGCGAGCGCATCAGCGGAGTCGTGAACCAGCTGCTCGACTTCGAGCGCGACTACTGGCCGCGGGTCGCGCAGCAGTGGCAGGCGATGATCCGCATCTACCGTGCGAGCATGGGGAACCCGGACCTGGTCCGCAAGATGATGGCGGTCTGGGACCCGCAGAAGATGGAGAAGCCGCTTCCGCCGCCGACGAGCGGGTTCGACGTGTTCTACCTGGGCGACCTGCTCGGCATCCAGTTCGAGCCCAACCCGCACTCGTGGGTGGCGCTTCCGATCCTCGCTGCCGGATCGATCGGCTCGATGATCGCGGTGAGGGACTGACCATGAAGCTGCTCGGACCCGCGCGAAATCCGTTCGAGGCGTGGCTCCGTGCCGCCTCGTGGTATCAGGCGACCCGCCGGTGGGCGACGTTGCTCAACGCGACTGACGCATCGCTCACCACCAAGCTCGACGCGCTGCGGGACAGCCTGGCCGCCGAGGCGGAGGACATCGCGATCGTCTACGGGCAGGGCGAGACCGCGCGGCACAAGTACGTCGCGAGCATCATGCCGATGATCTGGGCCGAAGTGCAGGCCGATTCCGGCGAGGTGATCTCGACCGGCGTCGGCGGCCTCGGGCAGATCCCTGGCCCCATCGCTGGCGCGTGGATCATGGGCGCGCAGGCCGCGAAGAACGTCTGGACGAAGGTCCGGAAGTACGGGAAGTGGCTCCTGGCCGGCTGGGCGTTCGTCGAGGTCGGGATCCCGGTGATCCGGTTCGGCGTCGACACGGCGAAGCAGCTGCGGAACCTCTTCGAGAGCGACGTGGACAAGGCGATCCGCCTGCACGAGACGCAGATGGAGCTCGCCAAGATCCGCGCGCAGTTGATCGCCGACTGCGACGGGAACCTCGACTGCATCCAGTCGGTGAAGGAGTCGTTCGACCTGGTCACGCCGGAGGGGGACTGCGGACTGCTCGACACTCCCACCGGAACGGGGCTCGGTGGTATCATGGGCCTGCTCGGTGGCTACGTGGCATCGGAGGCCGTGATCGGGTGGGTCGAATGAGTTGGGCCGAGACCATGTTCGCGTCGCTTCCGCCGCTCCACGAAGAGCGGACGGAAGTCGTGCGTCAGGCCGCTCCGGTCCGCGAGACCGATCGGTCCACCGCGCCGGCGACGCCCGAGAAGAAGGACGAGCCGAAGTCGAAGGATCGACCGGCGACGCTCACGGCGATGGGCGGCTACTCCTCGATGATGCTGATGGCGAACGAGGCGTACACCGACATCGTGATCGGGACGAAGGGCAAGGCGAAGACCGGCGATCTCCCGTGCGGCGACTGCATCGCGTCGATCGCCGAGCAGATGATGGGGTGATCCGATGGCGAAGAAGTGCGGATACTCGTCCGAGGTCAGCAACGGCGCGAAGGCGGCGGTGACGACCTTCGTGATCGGCGCCTTCGCCTCGGTCATGAAGCGGCTCGGCAAGAAGAAGTACTACCGCCCCACCGTGCGGCAGCAGAAGCGGGGGGCCTCCTGATGCCGTGCTGCGGCATGGGTGCGTTCAACGAGACCGCGGCCGGCGCGTGGATCCGCTGCCTGACGTCGGCGATGGGGCTCTCGGGGTTCACTAGCTGGGGCCGCAAGCCGCACGCGAAGCTGTGGGAGCTTGCGGTCGAAGTGCGCGAGGCGCTCGAGCGCGACTACCCGGCCCTGGCGCCGATCCGGGACCCTGGGTTCGGCGTCGACACGACGCGGACCGCGCAGTTGGCGTCGGTGATCGCGAAGGTGCACCCGACCGTGCGGGATGCCTTCTGGCCGTGCACGACGCTCGAGGAGCAGACGGCGACGGCGCAGATGGCGGCCCAGAGCGGATCGTATTGGGACGCCCTCATGTCGGCCCTGGCGGTGATCCACCACTCGGAGCAGGGACCGACGGCGGCGCAGTCGTCGAACGACGGACCGGCGGCGGTTGCGGCCCTGGTGATCGGCTGCATCGGCACGATGGTCGGGCTGGCGAGGTAGGACGATGCCGAGGGGAACCGTGATCGACCAGGAGAGCGCCAACGTGGCGACGGCCCTCGCCGGGTTCGGCCAGTCCGGCTCGTCGGCTCCGCCCGCCGGCGTGGCGGCGATGGTCTCCCCCGAGACGCTCGACTACATCAAGGCGCAGGTCGCCGATGCCGTCGCGTCCGGGATCGACGAGGGAACCAAGCGGGTGGTCGAGAAGTACCACCTCGAGGACATCGCGAAGTGGGGCAAGGCTGCCGTGTTCGCGCAGTTCGTCACGGCGGCTGCGGCGGTCGGGATCCTGATGACGCTGCTGCTCAAGGACAAGGAGTAATCCGATGCGAACGAGGACGAGGACCGAAACGCACACGCCGCTGGTACTGCCGACCCTGCCCGCGCCCAACCCGCTGGCGAAGGTCGCCGGATCGATGAAGGGCTTCGGCGAGCTCACCCACCGTCCGGCGGTCGAGCTTTGGCAGCACTTCTACAACTCGGTGTACGACATGAGCCAGGAGTACACCGGGCCGCTGCGCCTCACCGGCGGGCGGATCGACGAGGATGGGAAGTACGGCTCGCAGACGCACGCGGCGTTCAAGCGCTGGGTCAACCTGGCGGTGACGATCGGCCAGTGCACCGGGCTGTCGTCGAGCGACGTCGAGCGCGCCGGCCCCCTGGCGGCCCGCCCCTGCCTCGTCACGACCCCGCCGTTCATGGTCTACGGTGAGGACGGCCTGACGCAGTTGGGCGCCGGCTGGCTCGAGTGGAAGGGCGGCGGGTCGGCGAACGGCGGCGACGGCGGCGGCTCGTCCGCCCAGGACGGAGACGGCGGCGATGCCGGCGGTGGAGACGCGAGCGGCGGCGGAGACGGCGGTGGCGACGGCTCGTCCGACTCGTCCGTCATGCCGAGCGTGACGCCGGCCGGCTGGCTCGGCGGCGTGCTGATCGCCGTGGACGGGCTGCTCGGCGCCGGCCTGGCCGCCTGGTCGAAGTCGTGGAAGAAGCGGTAGGGGTGATCCATGGGACGAGCGCGATTCGGCATCGTTGACCGTCAGACCGAGGTCGTGCAGGCCTTCAACGAGTTCATGCAGCTGCGCGGTCTCTCGGCCTTCGGCAAGTCGAACACGGCGATGGTTCCCTCCGGTGGCGGCGGCGGCGGCTCGGGCCAGTCGAACGACGACGGCGACGATGGCGGAGCCGGCGACAGCGGCGGATCGTCAGGCTCGAGCCGCAGCTGCCCGCCGTGCCGCAACCTGAACGGGCTGTTCGTGCTCGGCACCGTGTCCGGGCTCTCGCTCCTCGCCGCAGCGATCTTCGGCCGCTAGCACCACCACCTGTCCCACCTGTACCGCAAACCTGTCTCATGTCTTGACACGGTGTATCGCGCCGTGGCACATATCTGGTTCATGGCGGAGAACAAGAAGCAGCAGGATTCACCGGACAGCGAGTGGTGCTCCCGTAAGGCGATGAGCGGGAACCGTGCAGAGAGCACGGTGCACCTCACCAGGAACGGCCACGAGTTCCTGAACGGCACCCACGCCTACATGCAGCGCGTGTGGAGGTCCGGGGAGGAGTGCCACCTCCCGATCGTGAACATGATGGGCGGGCCCCAGAAGTGCGCGATCCTCGAGTGGGGCCTGAAACTGGTGCTCCGGGAGTTCGGGGTGAGTGCTGCCGAGCTCCTGCGGTGCGTCAACCAGGGCAAGCCGACCGACGACCTGTTCCGCCAGGCGAACGAGAAGCGGGAGAGCTCCCGCAAGACCACTGGTGCACGATGAGCGACGACGCCAAGCGCGACCTGTCGTCCATGGTGGACGAGATCCCGTCCGACGTGAAGACGATCGAGGTCACGTCGACGCCGGTCCAGTCCGTCGAAGAGGGCGACGAGCTCGGCGAGACGGCCGAGGACGTCCGGAAGCCCGACGGGAGCGCCGTCAGCTTCCGCACCCGGATCCACGACCGAATCAGCGGCTACGAGCAACTCCGCCAGGCGCAGTGCGCCAAGAGCCCGTGCGCGGCCTGCGGCAACGGGCAGTTCCTTCGCCCCGGGTCCGACCACTGGAACAAGGTCTCGGCCTTCCTGACGGACGTCGTGCACAGGGATCTCGCGAAGGGCGGGCTGGGGATCTGGCAGGATCTCGGTCCGTCGGCGTTCCTGTACTGCGAGGACGACCCGATCCGTCCGGCCCTGGACCGGAACGGCGAGCCGGTCGTGAAGCCCGACGGCACGCCGCAGATGATGGGCGGGCCCGGGTACAAGTACCTGCGGTACAACTGCCCGGCGTTTCGCGAGAGCAACCGGGAGTTCCTGCCGGACTGGCTGCCGCAGCGGGCCGCCCGGGTGGTTGACAAGCTCGTCGCCGTGTCCAAGAAGATGCAGCAGGTCGGCGTGGGTGGCTTCCTGCGGAAGCTGCGTGGTGGCAAGCGGTGATTCTCTGGCTGCTCTTCTGCTCGTGCGCGGCGTTCCTGCTCGCCGGCGATCCGCACACCGCGGACCAGAGGCGACGCCTCGCCGAGCGGTGGTCGTTCTACCGGGCGATCTCGAAGTGCCCGGCGTGCTCGTTCGGGTGGGCGGGTGCGGCCGCCGAGATCGTCGTGCAGACCCGGCAGTTCGTTCCGGCGTGGATCGAGCCGCAGCTGCCGTGGTGGGCCTCGAGCGCCCTCGGCCCGGTGTGCGCAGCGGCGGCCGGCGTCGGCCTCGGGTACTTCGTCATGTGGCTGTCGCCCCTCGCCGCGTTCGTCGAGCAGGTCAGGTATATGGAGGCGAAGCGTGGCGCGTAAACCCAGGCCGGATCCCGTGCCCCCGCCCGTCGTCGAGCCGGAAGAGCCGGACGACGAGCGCGTGCCCGACCCGATCGACGACGACGAGATCCCGGACGCCGAGGTCGAGGGCTCCGTCGAGCTCCCGGCGCCGGCGGAGTCGGCGAGCGCCGGTCCCGACCTGAACATGGGGCCCCCGGGCGCGATGCCGCGGCAGCCGGAGTTCGACAACCGCATCCCGATGTTCGCCGGGATGCCGCAGGCGTCCCAGGCTCCCCTACCGCCATGGGCGCAGCAACCGGAGCCGAGCAGGGACGACGGCGGCGGAGACGACTTCCCGGACCAGCCTCGGCGCGACGGCGACCCGGCACGGGAAGCCCGAGCGGCATCGAGCGGACGAGAGACCGATCTGCTCGTCAACGTCTTCGTGGACTACGAGGACGACGAGCACGGCGGGGAAATGATCTCGTGCGGGATGCTCTCCCGGGTCACGATGACCCGGGCCTACATGCCGGAGACCTACATCCCGACGTGGGTCGGCGGGAACACGTTCTGGGTGCGGATCTACTACGCGACGGGGAACCCCAACTCCATCGGCAGGCCGCTCGGAAACGGCAGCGCCTTGAAGTACCCCGCCAACACCGGGAAGCCGTTCGTGAGGGGATGGAAGGTGAACATGGACATCGACCAGAAGCTCCGCGAAATGATGGCTGCGGCCGGGTACGTCGCCCCCGGTGGGATGCCCGGGATGCCCCAGGTCCCCGGGCAGCCGAATGTTCCGATGGGCGTCTGGAACGGCCAGGTCAGCTACTACCAGCAGCAGATCGAGGATCTGAAACGACGCACCGACGCTGCCGAGGAGCGGGCCCGTCGCGCCGAGGAAGAGCAACGGCTGCAGAGCATCATCAAGCCGCTGCAGGACAGCGTGCAGCGACTCGAGCAGAAGCTCGCCGACGGCGGCGGGAGCAAGCGCGACGACGCGCTGGTCGAGGTCGTCAAGGCGGCGATGGCAAACCAGGGCCAGCGGCAGGGCGGCTTCTCCGAGGCGCTCGAGATCGTCAAGATGACCCAGGGCCCAGAGGCGATGGCGGCCATGGCGACGGTCAACCAGATGGTCGTGCAGAACCTCGTGTCGATGGTGAAGACCGCCAAGGGGGACAACGACAAGTTCGACATCACCAAGATGATGGAGGCCTACGAGAAGTTCAACGGCGCACAGGTGAAGCAGAAGCAGGAAGAGCGCGAGTGGATCGACCGCAAGCGCCGCGAGCAGGAAGAGCGGGACGAGAAGCGGAAGATGCAGGAGACCGAGATCAAGTCGAAGGAGCGCGTGCAGATCAGCGCGATCCAGCGCTCGACGGACGCGATGCTGCTCGACATCCGCAACGCGATGGACCGACGCGAGCCGCCGAACAATGTCGGAGCGAAGGTCAACGTCATGTGGGCGTCGGTCCACGCCTTCGACTGGTCGAAGGCCGACAAGAGCACCAAGGAAATGATCGAGGAGCTCAGGGACGATCCGGAGAAGGTGTTCAGCCGCTTCGCGACCGCGGCCGGCTTCGGCGTCAAGCGCCCGATGACCGACGAGGATGCCCGCTACATCGGCATGTGCGCGGCCTTCTTCCGCGAGTTCGCCGGCCTCGGCCAGCGCGGACAGCCGAAGGAGGAGCCGCGCAAGGAGGAGCCGCAGACCCAGCAGCCCCAGCCCGACACCACCCGGGCGCAGGCCGGCACTGCGGAATCCACCGCTCCGGCGTCCGGCGCGGAGACGGGACCCACGGGACCCGTCCAGGCCGCTTCGCAGAATGCGGAGACTGGTCCCTCGCCGGCGCCGGAGCGGCAACCAACCGAGACCACCTCCGAGAAGCCCTAGCTCTTCGGCTCCATCGAGAGAGAGCAACCGCGAAGGAACCGACCGAAGTTGCATGCCGCGACGACATCGCGCCGCTCGACGACCGTGCTCATGCGGCTGGCGGCGTAGATCGCAGCGATTCGCAGGACGTGCCACGGGACACGGCTTCCGATGTTCTCGTGGAGCTCGGAGACCGTCTCCATCATCCGGTCGTGCTTCGCCTGCCAGCGCTCCCACGTCACCCGTGCCTGCTTGGTGAGCACGAGGTACTGAGCTTTCTCGGCGAGACCATGGATCCGATCGACGGCCTTGCGGATGCGATTCAGGATCTCGGGAGGCCACTCGGCGCCACCGGGGCCGCGCTTGATGCGGCCGGCGCGGCAGATGTTGAGCCGCGGGATCAACCCGCCCATCCAGTCAGAGCGGCGGGTCGTGCGGATGATCTCCTCGTCGGGCCCCATCAGCAGAAGCGTCACCCCGACCCGGATCCGAGCGGAGGCGTCGTCGCCGGAGTCGGCCCGGTTCCGCGGCATGTAGTACCCGTCGTACACCTGGGTCCAGAACGAGGCGCCTTCCATCGATCCGGCCTGGCGGTTGTTCGCGAACCAGCTGGCGGCCTCGGTGACGTGCAGGACGGGGTTGGGCTCGTGGATGAGCATGTCCTCGAGCGCTCGCCGACCACCCTCACCGGAGCGATGACGCTTCTCGACGTGCGGCAGGACGGCCAGAAGTGCGAGCTCGCTCGAGTAGGTCTTCTTGTTGCCGGCCGGTCCGATGAGCAGCGTCCACAGGAACAGCCGCTCGCGCCTCGACAGCCCGTTGTCCCAGGTGAGGTACGCACAGGCCACCGGGTCGAGCACGGCGCCGAGCAGGGTCACGATCGACGCGAGGTGGTACACCTCCGGTGCCCGGGTGAGCTTGCGCGCCTCCGAGACGTAGTAGGGAAGCAGCCCCGTCGTCGGCATGAGCAACTGGAGAGGGATGTGCCGACGCTGGATCACCGCCGGTCCTGACCAGTCCTCGCCTCGTGGACGAAGGACTCGAGGTGTCCCTCGAGCAGCTTCTCAACGATGATCGACGCCGAGACGCCGAGCTCGGCCGATGCCATCCGGAGCCGCTTGTGGATCTCCGCCGACAGGTAGATGTTCGTGGAGTTCTTGGTCTTCTGCTTTCCCATGCCGCTATTGTGGCATCGTGGCATGCCACCGTCAACGGTGACAGAGCCACCTTGCCACCTGGGGCCCCCAGAGGGCAGGCTTGAACGGTGAACCCCGGGACCCTCCCACGATCGAACCTTCACCGCGGCATCGGACGCAGGATC
>Ga0265297_10004199_pt1 | contig 24058 bp, 31 predicted proteins | sample Munlanlwell13791_FD_192502 | JGI IMG/M metagenome (GOLD analysis project Ga0265297, IMG submission 192502) | Leachate microbial communities from a municipal landfill in Southern Ontario, Canada - Leachate well 137-91 | ecosystem: Engineered > Solid waste > Landfill > Unclassified | place... | reverse complement strand
CATCCTGAGGGAAGCGAAGGATTCCAGGACTAGGGGCGTCGGTTAATGGCAAACCAACGGTCTCCAAAACCGTGACTGCAGGTTCAAGTCCTGCCGCTCCTGTAGTTTTAAAGCGCGGTAGAGAAGCTAAAGAAAATATGAATATAATTGCAAAACCGGTAAATTTTATAAGAGAGGTAAAGGCGGAATTAGGTAAGGTTGCCTGGAGTACGCGCGAAGAATTAATGGCATCCACTATAGTCGTTATCGTAGTTACTACGCTATTGGGCGTTTTTATCGGAGTGCTCGATATATTCCTCTCCAAACTGTTAAGCCTTTTATTTAAATAATGAAAAATTGGTACGTAGTCCATACACAAACAGGGTTGGAAGACAAAGTGAAAGTATCCCTGGAAAATAAAATAACCACTTCCGGTTTGCAGGATTTAATTTCGAGCGTAGTTATTCCTACCGAGCAGGTTTCCGAGGTGCGTTCCGGGAAAAAAAAGATATCCCAGAGGAAGTTTTTCCCCGGGTATTTATTAGTCGAGATGGAATTGAATGATAATACCTATTTGTTTGTGAAGAACGCTCCCGGTGTTACCGGATTCATTGGTTTAGGCAAGAAGCCGATGCCCCTGCCGCAGAGTGAAGTAGATAATATTTTAAAGAAGACAAAAGATACTCAGGTCAAACCAAGCCCGAAAACCGTTTTTGAGAAGGGTGAGCAGGTCAGGGTTACCGAAGGCCCGTTCCAAAACTTTAACGGAACAATTGATGAGATACACCCGGAAAAAGGAAAAATAAAAGTAAGTGTTTCTATTTTTGGACGTTCAACGCCGGTAGAGTTGGAATACTGGCAGGTGGAAAAGATATAAATATGGCCAAGAAAGCGATTAAAGCTCAAATTAAATTACATGTTCCGGCAGCGCAGGCAAACCCGGCGCCTCCGGTTGGGCCGGCTTTAGGCCAGCACGGCGTAAATATTATGCAATTCTGCAAGCAGTTTAATGACCAGACTAAGGGTAGGGATGGCCTGATTTTACCCGTGGTTATCAGCGTATATGACGACAGAACTTTTTCGTTTATCATCAAAAGCCCTCCCTCGTCGGTTCTTTTAAAGCGTGCGGCAAACCTGGCTAAGGCTTCCGGGACAAGCGGTAAAGAAATTATCGGTAAGGTTACTACCAAGCAGGTGGAAGAGATCGCCAAGCAAAAGATGTCGGATTTAAACACTTCGGATATGGCCCAGGCGATTAAGGTTATTACAGGAACAGCCCGCAGTATGGGCATTGTAGTTGAGGATTAACTTTAAACTATGAAAATACGCAGTAAGAGGTATAAAGAATCGCAAAAAACGCTGGATAGGGATAAACAGTATCAGCTTAAGGATGCGATCAGCGTTTTAAAGAAGATGCCGGCGACAAAATTTGATAGCGCCGTGGATTTACATTTTCACTTAAGCGTGGATACCAAAAAATCCGACCAGATGGTCCGCGGCACGGTTATCCTGCCCCACGGGACAGGGAAGAAGATTCGCGTTGCGGTTTTTTGTAAAGGGGAGCATGAAAAGATCGCCCGGACCGCGAATGCCGATTATGTGGGCGGCTTAGAGCTTATAGAGAAAGTTAGCGGAGGTTTTTTGGATTTTGATTGCGCTATCGCTACTCCGGAAATGATGAAGGACTTAAGTAAATTAGGCAAGGTCCTGGGGCCGCGGGGTCTGATGCCCAGCCCTAAAACAGGCACGGTTACCAATGATATATTAAAAGCCATTGAAGATGTCAAAAAAGGTAAAGTGGAATTTCGGGTGGATAAGCAAGGCGGGATGCATCTTTCGGTAGGTAAAGTATCTTTTAGCGAAGATAAATTATATGATAATGCCTCTAAGGTTATTGAAGCAGTGAATGAGGCTAAACCGGCGTCGGTGAAGGGAAAGTTCGTAAAAAGCCTTTCTATAGCCACTTCCATGAACCCCGGATTAATGCTGGCATTATAAATTTATGAAAAAAATAGGCTTAATATTCAAAGAGGCATCAGAAACCCGGATTAAGAATACGCTTAAAAGTTCCGACGGCGTATTCATCGTCAAGTACTCCGGAGTATCCAGCCCCGACCTTTGTTCGTTAAGGCTGAGGCTTAAAACATCGCGTGCTTCTTTGTTTGTGGCTAAGAATAGCGTTGCCCGCCGGGCACTTAAGGATTCGGGGTTAGAGGCTTTATTAAAGAATATTGACGGGCCATGCGGCTTGGTTTTTGTCAAAGACGAGCCGGTTGCCGTATCCCAGGCCTTATGTAATTTTACGAAAGACCACGAACAGTTAAAACTTGAAGGCGGTTCCTTGAATGATAAGATTATCGAAAGAAAAGATATAGAATTTATGGCTAAGCTTCCTGCAAAGGAAGCTTTACGCGCCCAGGTAGTTGGGGCTTTGAATTCGCCGATATCAGGTTTAGTCATTGCGCTGAACCAGGTATTGGCGAAATTTGTTTACTGTTTGGATCAGATAAAACAAAATAAACATTAAGCAGTGATTCAGAAAAATCCTTGCGAACGGAAGCGAGCAAGGAAAAGACAAGTTAAAAGGAGGAAGGAAATGGCAAAATTAGAAGAGATGATCAAGTCGATCGAGGAGATGACTGTGCTCGAGTTGGCAGATTTAGTCAAGGCCTTGGAAGAAAAATTCGGGGTTAAGGCAAACATGCCGATGATGGCCGCTCCCGCAGCAGGTGGAGCAGGTGCCGCTCCCGCAGCTGAAGAGAAATCTACCTTTACGGTAGTTTTAACCGGTGCAGGCGCCAATAAGATTTCGGTCATCAAGGAAGTACGCACAATTACCAATCTTGGTTTAAAAGAAGCCAAGGATTTGGTTGACGGTGCGCCCAAGCCGATTAAAGAAGGCGCGACTAAAGAAGAGGCCGAAGAGATTAAAAAGAAATTAGAAACAGCCGGCGCTACAGTAGAATTAAAGTAAGTTAACCCTACTGCCAGTAGGAACTATTTGCGAAGGGACTCTTTCCGCGGGAAGAAACGTATTGGCAGTTAGATACGGGGAAAAATAGATCTATGATTAAACGCAAAAGTTTTGCCAAGTTAAAAGAAGTATATAGCATACCTAATCTCCTAGATGTTCAGCGGGAGGCTTACCAGGAATTCCTGCAGTTGGATGCCAAGCCTAGCGAAAGGAAACACCAGGGACTGCAGGAGGTTTTTGATGAAATTTTTCCTATTGAAAGCCCTAATCGCTCCATAAAACTGGAATTCATCAGCTATTCTTTAGGTAAGCCGAAGTATAATATCGCTGAGTCCAAGATTAGAAGCCTTACCTATGCCCTTCCGCTTAAGGTCAAATTCCGCCTGACCACGCCCAAGGAAACTAAAGAACAGGACGCTTATTTTGGTGAGTTACCTCTAATGACCGAGACAGGTACCTTTATCATTAACGGGGACGAGCGTGTAGTGGTGAGCCAATTACAGCGCTCACCCGGCGTTTCCTTTGAAGAAGAGGAACATCCTACGGGCAAAAAGATTTTTCACGGCCGGGTTATCCCTTACCGCGGAGCGTGGCTGGAATTTAAATACGACCTTACCGAAACAATTTTAGCTTATGTCGACCGCCGCCGGAATTTTCCCGCCACCCAGATTTTAAGAATACTCGGTTTTTCCGAAGATAAAGATATCATTGCTGCTTTTGGCAAGGAATATCCGGAGATTACCAATACCCTGAAGAAAGACTATACCAAGAATAAAGAAGAAGCTTATATGGATTTTTACCGCAAGATGCGGCCGACCGAGCCGGTGACTAAAGAAGCGGCAGAGGCTTTATTTTACAGGTTATTCTTTGACCCGGCGCGCTATGACCTGGAGCGGGCAGGCAGGTTCATCCTGAACAGAAAATTAGGGATGAATGTTTCCCTGGAAAAGAGGATACTTGATTCCGATACTATTATTAAGGTAATCGAATATTTAATTAACCTCAATAGCGGCATCGGTAAGATTGACGATATTGACCATCTGGGGAACCGCAGGGTCAAGACTGTGGGCGAACTGGTGCAGAATCAGGTGCGTATAGGCCTCTCCAGGGTAGAAAGGTCTATCCGCGAAAGGTTAAGCATATTGAGCGAATTTGATAATATTAACGTGCATTACCTGATTAATTCCAAATTATTATCCAACCAGATCCGTGATTTCTTTGCCCGCAGCCAGTTGTCCCAGTTTATGGACCAGATTAATCCTTTAGCCGAGATGACTCATAAGCGACGCTTGAGCGCCCTCGGCCCGGGCGGTTTATCCCGTGAACGCGCCGGCTTTGAAGTAAGAGACATTCATCCTTCGCATTATGGCCGGGTTTGTCCTATTGAAACTCCTGAAGGCCCCAATATCGGTTTAATCGCTTCCCTAAGCACCTTTGCCAGAGTAAATACCCTGGGCCTCATTGAGACGCCTTATAGGGTAGTTGATGACGGCAGAGTAACTAAAAGGATTGACTACCTGACCGCGGATATTGAGGAAGATAAAATTATCGCCCAGGCCAATGTCCCGCTAGACGATAGCGGTTATTTTGTAGAGAAAGAGGTATCTTGCCGTTATAAAAACGATTTTCCCAAGGTTGCAGGCAAACAGGTGCAATATATGGATGTTTCCCCTAAGCAGTTGGTTTCCGTCGCCGCCTCTCTGATTCCGTTCTTGGAGCATGATGATGCTAACCGCGCGCTGATGGGCTCAAATATGCAAAGACAAGGCGTGCCCTTAATGATTACCGAGCCGCCGTTAGTCGGGACGCAAATGGAAGAGAAGGTTGCCCGGGATTCCGGGAATATGATTATCGCGCAAGAATCCGGCAAGGTTACCAGTATTGATGCCTCCTCTATCACTATCGGTAAAAAAATCTACCATTTAAAGAAATTCTTGCGCACTAATAACGATACATCTATTAATCAGCGGCCGATTGTAAAACTTGGCGATAAAGTAGAACAGGGTGAGGTGATTGCTGATGGTATCGGCACTAAGGGCGGCGAATTAGCCTTAGGCAAGAATGTTTTAGTTGCCTTTATGCCCTGGCGCGGATATAACTTTGAAGACGCTATCCTTATCAGTGAAAAATTAGTTGAGCAGGATACTTTTACTTCTATTCATATAGAGGAATTTGAAATTGAAGCTACGGAGACCCGTTTAGGTAACGAAGAAATTACCCGCGATATCCCTAATGTCAGCGAAGAGGCCTTAGCCAACTTAGACGAGAACGGTATTATCCGTATCGGTGCCGAGGTTTCACCCGGCGATATATTAGTCGGTAAGATTACGCCTAAGACTGATTCCGAGCCTTCTCCCGAGGAGAGGCTTTTAAGGGCGATATTCGGTGAAAAAGCCGGCGATGTGCGCGATACTTCTTTAATCGTGCCTCCAGGCGTTCAGGGCGTAGTTATAGACGTGCATATTTTCTCGCGTAAGGACCGCGGTAGAAAATCCAAGGAAGAAAAATCCAGCGAGTTGGCTAAAATCCGCGAGTTGAAGGCTTATTACAAGCAGGAAGTGGAGTTTGTGCAGGCCGAAAAAAATACGCGCTTAGCCCAGCTCCTCGGCATTGATAAGAAAAAGGCGGAGAGATACGATTTCAGTGAGAATGAAGAAGCCAAGATCCTCGCCGCTTCTTTTGATGAGCAGGTCAGCGAATTGCTTTCTGAGCAAGAGCAGGAGATTGAGAAGGTCAGGCGCGGCGATGAACTTCCGGCCGGAGTATTAAAGAGAGTAGTGGTTTATATTGCGACCAAGCGCAGGCTCTCTGAAGGCGATAAATTAGCCGGCAGGCACGGAAACAAGGGTGTGGTTGCCAGAATTATGCCTGAGGAAGATATGCCTTATTTACCGGACGGCAGGCCGGTGGAAGTAGTTTTAAATCCCTTAGGCGTACCCAGCCGTATGAACGTAGGCCAAATCTTAGAGTGCCATTTAGGTTGGGCAGCTAAGTTGCTGGGCCTTTATGTCGGGACTCCGGTTTTTGACGGTGCCAGCGAGAAGGAAATCAAGGAGATGCTTGAAAAAGCGGGTTTACCCGAGGATGGAAAAATCCAGTTATATGACGGCTATAGCGGTGAACCCTTCGATCATAAGGTTACCGTAGGTTATATGTACGTAATGAAATTGATCCACTTGGTGGATGAAAAGATACACGCGCGTTCTATCGGGCCATATTCCCTGGTTACTCAGCAACCTTTGGGCGGTAAAGCCCAGTTTGGCGGCCAGAGATTAGGTGAAATGGAAGTCTGGGCCTTAGAGGCCTATGGCGCGGCATTCAGCTTGCAGGAGATGTTGACTGTAAAGAGCGACGATGTTTCCGGCAGGACCAGAATTTATGAAGCGATTGTTAAAGGTGAACAACGTTTGACTCACGGCACGCCGGAGTCATTTAATGTTTTGATTAAAGAACTTCAAGGTTTAGGTCTGGATATCCGGACAGAAAAGGCGAAATAATGGAAGAGATAGTTTCTTTTGACAGTATTTCGATTAAAATCGCTTCTCCCCAGATAATCAAATCCTGGTCTAAGGGCGAAGTCAAGAAGGCGGAGACGATTAATTACCGTACGTTAAAGCCCGAAAAGGACGGCCTTTTTTGCGAAAAGATTTTTGGGCCGGTACGCGATTGGGAGTGTAACTGCGGTAAATACAAAGGCATTAAATTTAAAGGTATAACCTGCGACCGTTGCGGGGTGACCGTTGAACGCTCAAGCGTACGCAGGGAACGCATGGGCCATATTGATTTAGCCACTGCGGTTACGCATATCTGGTTTTTTAAAGCCGTGCCTTCCCGCATGTCTGCTCTGCTGGATATAGGCTTAAGGGACCTGGAAAAAATAATTTATTATGAGGAATATGTAATTATTGACCCCGGGACCACCCCCTTAAAGAAAAAAGAGCTTTTAAGCGAAGATAAATACCAGGAAGCTTTAGCCAAATACGGCGCGAATTTCAAGGCTAAGATCGGCGCGGAAGCGGTTAGGGACCTTTTAAAAGAGCTGGATTTAGACGCGCACTGCCGTAAATTAAGGCGTGACCTGGAAAAATCCAAAGATTCTTTAAATAACCGTAAAGGCTTGAAGAGTTTAAAGATTGTTGAAGACTTTAAGAAATCCGGTAATAAACCGGAATGGATGATCCTGGAGATCCTGCCGGTTATCCCTCCGGATTTAAGGCCCCTGGTTCCATTAGATGGCGGAAGATTTGCCACATCGGACCTCAATGACTTATATCGCCGGGTAATCAACCGGAATAACCGCTTAAAGAAGTTGATGGAACTAAACGCCCCTGAGATCATCATCCGTAACGAAAAACGCATGCTTCAGGAGGCAGTAGACGCGCTCCTGGATAACGGCAGGCACGGCAAAGCGGTGATGGGCGCTAATAATCGCCCCTTAAAAAGCTTATCCGATATGCTCAAAGGCAAGCAAGGGCGCTTTAGGCAGAATCTTTTGGGTAAGCGCGTAGATTATTCCGGACGTTCAGTCATTGTTGTCGGGCCGGAATTGAAGCTTCATGAATGTGGTTTGCCTAAACAGATGGCCCTGGAATTATTTGAGCCGTTTATTATCAAGAAACTGAGAGAAAAGGGTTTTGTGCATACAATCAAGGGCGCCCGGAGAATGGTTGAGCGCGGTAAGATTGAGGTTTGGGATATATTGGATGAGGTGATTAAGGACCATCCGGTATTATTGAACCGCGCGCCGACTTTGCACCGTCTGGGTATCCAGGCTTTCCAGCCGCTTTTAATCGAAGGAAAATCCATAAAAATCCATCCGCTGGTGTGTACCGCTTTTAACGCCGATTTTGACGGCGACCAGATGGCTGTACACGTGCCTTTGTCTTTGGAATCGCAATTAGAAGCTAAGATTTTAATGCTGGCTATAAATAACGTATTCTCTCCCGCCGACGGCCGCCCTATCATCACTCCTACCCAGGATATAATCCTAGGTGTGCATTATCTGACCAAGGAGAAATCCGGATTAAAGGGAGAAGGGATGATTTTTGCCGACGCCGGAGAAGTTATTATTGCCCACGAAGATAAAATTGTATCTTTGCATACCAAAATCAAACTAAGAGTAGAGAGTGTTTTTGATTTGGATGAAAAGAAGATTATTCCCGGAAAGCAGATTATTGCCACTACCGTAGGCAGAACTTTATTTAATCAGGTCTTGCCTAAAGAATTCGGTTTTGTAAACAGAGAATTAAACAAATCCAAGGTTGGGGATATTGTGGTTGATTGTTATAAGAGGTTTGGGCATACCGCTTTAATCAACCTGCTTGATGATATCAAAAGGCTGGGTTTTGAGATGGGCACCCAGGGCGGCATATCCATCGGCATAGATGACCTTCAGATACCGCAAGCCAAGCAGGAAGTCTTAAAAGATTCCAAAGAAAAGGTTTCTAAAGTTGAAGAGCAGTACCGCCGCGGCGTTATTACCGACAGCGAACGTAAATCCAAAATCATTGACATCTGGACGCACGCTACGGATGAAATCTCGGATTTATTATTCAAAGGGATGGATAGTTTTAATCCTATATTTATGATGGCGGATTCAGGCGCAAGAGGCTCGCGTTTACAGGTCAGGCAGCTGGCCGGTATGCGCGGGCTTATGGCCAAGCCTTCAGGAGAAATCATTGAAAGCCCGATTACCGCTAATTTCAGGGAAGGATTAAATGTTTTGGAATATTTTATCTCTACGCACGGCGCGCGTAAGGGTTTGGCGGATACCGCGTTAAAGACCGCGGATGCCGGTTATTTAACCCGCAGGCTGGTTGATGTCGCCCAGGAAGTCATTGTTGCTGAAGAGGATTGCGGAACGCTTAACGGAATTACGGTTTCGGCGATCATTGAAGGCGACGAAGAGGTAGTTTCGCTTAAAGACCGTATCGTGGGGCGCGTAGCCTTAGATAATATCGTTGATATCATTACCGACGAAGTCATTGTAGCGACCGGCTCGGAGATCCCTGAAGAGAAGGCGGATATGATTGAAACATTAGGCATTGAAAAAATCCGTATCCGCAGCGTTTTGACCTGCGAGTCGGGAAGAGGCGTCTGCACCAAATGTTACGGCCGCAACCTGGCTACAGGAAGGATCGCGGAACTAGGCGAGGCAGTGGGGGTGGTGGCAGCGCAGAGTATCGGCGAGCCCGGAACCCAGCTGACCATGAGGACCTTTCATATCGGAGGTACGGCTTCCCGTAAGGTGGAGCAGTCTTTTATCAAATCCAAGAATAAAGGTATACTTAAATACCACAATTTAAGGATAGTAGAAAAAAATAAAGAATTCATTGTTCTAAACCGCAATGGGTCTTTGAGCATCAATGACAAGCAAGGCAGGGAATTAGAGCGTTTTCCTGTCCCCCAGGGTGCATTTATTAATGTTGCTGACGGCGGCGAAGTAGAAAAAGATCTTGCTTTTATCCATTGGGATCCTTATACCCTGCCGGTTTTAACCGAAGTTCCCGGAAGCGTAAAATGCGAAGATTTAAAAGAAGATGTTACTCTTAAGGAAGAGCTTAATCCGGTTACCAAGTTGACCGAGCGCGTAGTAGTTGAACACAAGCAGGAGTATCATCCGCAGATTATCATCCTGGATGCATCCAAGGAAATTCTGGGGATTTATCCTATTCCGATCGGCGCGCATATTATGGTTAAGGACGGTCAGAAAGTTGACGGCGGCGATCTTCTAGCCAAGATTCCGCGTATGGTCGTTAAGACCAGGGATATTACCGGCGGCCTTCCGCGCGTAGCGGAGTTATTTGAAGCCAGGAGGCCGAAGGACCCGGCAATTATAAGCGAAATAGACGGTTTTGTGGAGTTTGGCGAGACTAAAAAAGGACAGCGGGTGATTATTGTCAAGTCAACTACCGGTATGCAGAGAGAGTATGTTATCCCGCACGGCAAGCATCCTAATGTCTATAAAGGCGATAAAGTTGAGGCCGGCCAGCAGTTGACTGACGGGCCGGTTGTTTTGCAGGATATCCTGCGTGTTTGCGGAGATAAGGTCCTGCAGGAGTATCTGGTGAACGAAGTGCAGGAAGTATACCGACTGCAGGGCGTGCGTATCAATGATAAGCATATTGAGTTAATTATCCGCCAGATGCTAAAGAAGGTGCGCGTGGAAGACCCGGGTGACACCGAATTTTTAGCCACCCAACAGGTAGATAAATGGACATTTCAGAAAGAAAATTCACGGGTAATTAAAAAAGGCGCTAAGCCCGCTGTGGCTACCCCGCTTTTACTAGGCATTACCAAAGCATCTTTAACTACCGAGAGCTTTATTTCGGCAGCCAGTTTTCAGGAAACTACCCGCGTGTTGACTGAAGCGGCTACCAGCGGAAAACACGATGAGTTATTCGGTTTAAAAGAAAACGTTATCGTCGGACACCTTATTCCGGCAGGAACGGGCTTTCGCGGCCATCGTGACATTGAAGTTGTAAAGAATGTAACCGACAAAAAGGAATAAACCTATGCCCACAATCTCGCAGTTAATCAGATTAGGAAGAATTTCCAAGCATAAAAAGAGCAAGTCCCCGGCTTTAAAGGCTTGCCCGCAGAGGCGCGGCGTATGTTTACAGGTGCGCACCATGACGCCAAAGAAACCTAACTCGGCCTTGCGCAAGGTCGCCAGGGTCAGGCTTACTACCGGTATAGAAGTTACTGCTTATATTCCGGGGGAGGGGCATAACCTGCAGGAGCACTCCATAGTTTTAGTCAGGGGAGGGCGCGTTAAGGATTTGCCTGGCGTACGTTATCATATTGTAAGAGGCACATTGGATGCCGCAGGGGTTAACGCCAGGAGAAGAGGCAGGTCAAAATACGGAGCAAAGAGGCCTAAATAAGACCCCTCGCTTCTGCTCGGGGTCATCCTTAGAGCAGGGGGGTAAATAAGGAGTAATGGAAGGATGAGAAGAAGAAAAGCTCAAGAAAAAGTAGTATTAGCCGACCCGAAACTTAATAGTAAGGTTGTGGCTAAATTCGTGAATATGGTTATGCTGGAAGGGAAAAAAGCTACTGCCGAGAAAATAGTCTATGGTGCTTTTGAGATTGTAAAAAAGAACCTTAATGAACAGGATATCTTAAAAGTTTTTTATAAAGCCCTGGATAATGCCCGGCCGCGCCTGGAGGTTAAGCCCCGGCGTGTAGGAGGGGCTACCTATCAGGTGCCGATTGAAGTACGCCAGGAACGCGGTACATCCATAGCCCTGCGCTGGATAAGGGATTTTGCCCAGAATAAAAAAGGCAAGCCTATGGAGCAAAAATTAGCAGAAGAAATTATGGCAGCTTACAAGGGAGAAGGTTCAGTAATCAAAAAAAGAGACGATACGCATAAAATGGCCGAATCTAACAAGGCCTTTGCGCACTTTAGGTGGTAATAAACGCATGGAAAGAAAAATACCTTTAGATAAAATCAGGAATATCGGGATAATCGCGCACATTGACGCGGGAAAAACCACAACCAGCGAGCGCATCCTTTTTTATACGGGAAGAAATTATAAACTGGGAGAGGTGCATGAAGGTACCGCGACCATGGACTGGATGGTCCAGGAGCAGGAACGCGGTATTACCATTACTTCCGCGGCAACTACCTGTGCCTGGAAAGATATCCATATCAATTTAATCGATACTCCCGGCCACGTGGACTTTACTATTGAAGTAGAGAGATCTTTGAAAGTATTAGACGGGGCAGTGGTGATTTTCTGCGGGGTCGGCGGTGTTGAGCCGCAATCGGAAACAGTCTGGCGCCAGGCTGACCGTTATGGCGTGCCCAGGATTGCTTTCGTGAACAAGATGGATAGGACCGGGAGTAATTTTCTGGAGGCAATTGACCAGATGCATAAAAGGTTAGGGACTAATGCTGCGCCGATCCAGTTGCCTTTCGGTAAGGACGGGGATTTTAAAGGAATCATTGACCTGGTCGAAATGAAGCTTGTTTTCTATAAAGACGACCTAGGAAAAGATAGCGAGGTTAGGGATATTCCGGCGGAATTAATGCCGGAAGCTGAAAAACAGTATACGGTTATGATTGAAAGGCTGGCTGAAGTTGATGATAAAATCATGGAAGATTACCTGCACGGTAAAAAAATTACTATAGAGGAATTAAAAGTTGCGATAAGAAAAGGGGTTATCTCCAATAAATTTGTCCCGGTCCTCTGCGGCTCATCTTTTAAGAATAAAGGTGTGCAGATGATTTTAGACGCAGTCAGGGATTACCTTCCTTCGCCGCTGGATGTACCTTCGGTCAAAGGGACGAATCCTGAGACAGGCGAGTTTGAGGAGATTAAGGTTTCCGAGAAAGCGCCTTTTTGCGCGTTTTGTTTTAAGGTAGCTACTGACCCTTATGTAGGGAAGATTAATTATATCCGCGTATATTCGGGCACATTGACTTCCAGTTCTTATCTATATAATGCTTCCAAGAGGACGCGGGAAAGGGTAACCAAGATAGTCAAGATGCACGCTAACCGGCAGGAGATAGTCGAGAGTATTTCCTGCGGAGAGATTGCCGCTGCCGTGGGGTTGAAGGAGACTAAAACCGGAGACACTCTTTGTATGGAAAATAACCCGATCCTGATCGAATCAATGCGCTTCCCCGAACCGGTTATTCAGCAGGCGATTGAACCTAAGACCAAAGACGCGCAGGAAAGATTAGGTATGGCTTTGCATAAATTAGAAGATGAAGATCCGTCTTTTAAAGTTACTTATAACCAGGAAACCGGACAGACTTTAATCGCCGGGATGGGCCAGTTGCACCTGGAGATAATTATTGACCGGATCATGCGCGAGTTTAATGTAGAAGCCCAGGTCGGCGTACCCCAGGTAGCTTACCGCGAGACCTTGACTAAAAAGGTGCGCTCAGTGGGAAAATTTATTTCGCAGTCCGGAGGCCGCGGCCAATACGGGCATTGCGTTATTGAAATGGAGCCGCAGGAAGCTCCGGGCACAGGTATTACCTTTGAAGATAAAATAAAAAGCGGCGCTATCCCGCGTGAATATATCCCGGCAGTAAAACAGGGGATTATGGGCGCAGCTAAATCCGGGGTTTTAGCGGGCTATCCGGTAACGGATGTAAAAACTATCCTGGTTGATGGTTCCTTTCATGAAGTTGATTCTTCGGAATTAGCGTTTCAAATGGCCGGGTCGCTGGCATTTAATGATGGATTAAGAAAAGCTGGCCCCGTTTTGTTAGAGCCGATCATGGATATGGAGGTAATCGTCCCGGAAGAATTTATGGGTCAGGTCATCGGCGACTTAAGTTCCCGACGGGCAAAGATAATTTCACTTGCACAGCGCCTTAACCTGCGTACTATCAGGGCGAACATCCCGCTAGCTGAAGTTTTCAACTATGCCACTATATTAAGATCCTTGACACAGGGCCGTGCATCCTATACAATGGAGCCTTCGTTTTACAGCGAAGTGCCTGCACATATAGCAGAAAAAATTATAACAGGGTTTGCTGCCACAGGTTCGACTAGGAAAAGTTTTTAATAAAAACAGGAGGGAAAATGGCTAAAGAAAAGTTTGTCAGGAGTAAGCCACACGTAAATATCGGAACGATCGGGCACATCGATCACGGCAAAACTACCTTGACCGCCGCTATTGTTAATATTTTGGCTAAGATGGGTAGGGCAACCGCAAAGGCATACGCTGATATCGCCAAGGGCGGGACAGTAAGGGACGAGACCAAGACCGTTACTATTTCTGTTGCTCACGTTGAATACGAATCGGATTCCCGCCATTACGCGCATATTGACTGTCCGGGACATGCCGACTATATCAAGAACATGATTACCGGCGCAGCGCAGATGGATGGCGCCATATTGGTAGTTTCCGCAGCTGACGGCCCAATGCCTCAGACGAGAGAGCATATTCTTTTGGCCAGGCAGGTCAATGTTCCTTCCATGGTCGTATTTTTAAACAAAGTTGATTTGGTTACGGATAATGAACTTTTGGACCTGGTGGAAATGGAAGTCAGAGAGCTTCTTACCAAATACGGATATCCGGGAGATAAGACTCCGATTATCCGCGGCAGCGCATCTAAAGCTATGGCTGCGGCAAATGACCCTACCAGCGCTGATTGTAAACCGATTTTAGATTTGATCAAGGCCTGCGATGAATTTATTCCTCTGCCGACTAGAGATCTGGATAAACCTTTATTGATGGCAGTGGAAGATGTATTCAGCATCGAGGGTAGAGGTACGGTGGCCACCGGAAGAATAGAGCGCGGTAAGGTAAAGTTAAGCGAAGAAGTTGAGATTATCGGCCTAAGGCCCGAAGTAAAGAAATCGGTAGTTACCGGAATAGAAATGTTCCGCAAACTGCTTGATGAAGGCCAGGCTGGTGATAATGTCGGCTTGTTATTAAGAGGCGTGGAAAAGAATGATATTGAACGCGGTATGGTTATTGCTGCTCCCAAGTCTATTACCCCCCATACTAAGTTTAAGGCCCAGGTTTATATCCTGACCAAGGAGGAAGGTGGAAGGCACACGCCGTTTTTTAAAGGCTACCGTCCGCAGTTCTATTTCCGGACAACCGATGTTACCGGAAATGTTACGCTCCCTACTGGCGTAGAAATGGTTATGCCGGGAGATAACGTTAACCTGGAAGTAGAATTGATTACGCCTATCGCTATGGAAAAAGAATCGCGCTTTGCTATCCGTGAAGGCGGCCATACTGTAGGCGCAGGAGTAGTTACGGAGATTATTGCTTAAAGATATGTCAGGCACACAGCAAAAGATACGCATAAAACTAAAAGCTTATGATCATCGCCTCTTGGACCAGGCGGTTCTGGAGATCGTTGAGACGGTAAAACGCACCGGCGCTAAAATCGCCGGCCCGGTTCCGCTGCCAACCAGGCGCGAAATCTATACAGTGCTACGCTCTCCGGTTATCGATAAGAAGTCGCGCGAGCAGTTTGATTTATCCACGCATAAACGGCTTATCGATATATTTGAACCGACGGCCAAAACGATAGATTCATTAAGGAAGCTGAACTTGCCCGCAGGGGTAGATGTTGAGATAAAATGACCGGTATATTAGGCAAAAAAATAGGCATGACCCAGATTTTTGCTGATGACGGCTCATTCGTGAGCGTCACCGCTATTGAGGCCGGGCCCTGCCCGGTATTAGCGGTAAAAGAAAAAAATGTCCAGCTGGGGTTTGACTTAGCGAATGAGAAACGGCTGAAAAAACCGGTAGCGGGATATTTCAAAAAATTGAACATACCCGGACGCAAGCTGATTAAAGAGTTAAATAAGGATGCGGCTAAAGAGTATAAAATAGGCGAAGAGCTTAAGGTGGATATTTTTGCCCCGGGGGATTTTGTTGATGTCACGGGAGTTTCTATCGGCAAGGGGTTCCAGGGCGGTATGAAGCGCTGGCATTGGCAAGGCGGCCCAATGACGCATGGTTCGACATCGCGTCGCCGGGCCGGTTCTGTCGGTTCAAGTACTACGCCCGGAAGAGTGTGGAAAGGCCACCATATGCCCGGCCACATGGGAGCTAAGCAGGTAACCACCCAGAATTTAAAGGTAATGAAAATTGACGTAGAAAATAATATCCTTTTGGTTAAGGGCGCTGTCCCCGGGTATAAAAATAGCTACGTTGTTATCAAGAAAGCTATGAAAAAAACAGCTAAAGCGGCTTCTTCGGCAAAGAGCGCAGCCGCAAAAGAGAAGAAAAAATAATAAATGGAAGCCATAACCTTACCTATATATAATGCGGCAGGCAAAGAAGTAGACAGTGTAAAGTTGAACCCGGCAGTCTTTGACGGCGTAATTAACTCTGAAGCTTTATATCAGGCAGTTACCGCCTACCGGGCCAACCAGAGAAAGGGCCTGGCTGCCACTAAAACAAGAGGCGAGGTATCCGGGGGCGGCAAAAAACCCTGGAAACAGAAAGGCACGGGCCGCGCGCGCGTAGGCTCAACCCGTTCGCCTTTATGGCGCCACGGCGGCGTAACCTTTGGTCCGCACCCGAGAGATTTTTCGTATACTCTTCCGGACAAGATAAAAAAGGCGGCTCTAAAATCCGGCCTGAATGCCAAGGTAAAAGAAAATAATTTAATCGTTCTGGATGAATTTAAGTTAGGGAACATTAAGACTAAAGAGGCGCTCAAGATATTCACGCAGCTTAAGGTGGCCGGTGCCAAAAACAGAAAAGCTTTATCCACGCTTTTATTATTAGATAAGGCCGCAGAGAACACAAAGTTAGCTTTAAGGAATATCGGTTTCTTAAGATTTAATTTGGCTTCGGACACGCATGTTTACGAAGTTATGAGCCATAAAAAAGTAATTATTACCAAAGACGGTTTAAACCAGCTGACTAAAAGGTTAGGTAAATGAATTATTCTCAGGATATCATCAAGTCTTTAATGCGCACGGAGAAGTCAACACAATATGAACCGGACGCTAAGTATCTTTTTCTGGTCGGCATTAAGGCGAATAAAATCCAGATCAAACACGCGGTGGAGCAGCTTTATAAAGTTAAGGTTAAAGATGTAAATACCTTTGTTTCCGCTGGGAAACTAAAGCGGGTGCGCCACCAGTTAGGCAGGACCCCTGAAACTAAAAAAGCGGTAGTGACTTTACAGGCAGGACAGAAGATAGAGGTAGCTTAAAAGAGATGGGACTAAAATACTTTAAACCAACAACACCTTCGCGCAGGCATATGACCGGCCCGGATTTTTTGGAAATCACTAAGAATACTCCGGAAAAGCGCCTGTTACGTCCTTTAAAGAAAAGCGGCGGCAGGAACGCCTACGGAAGAATTACTTCCAGGCACCGCGGCGGCGGACATAAGAGGATGTTAAGGGTTATCGATTTTAAACGGGATATTTTTGACGTGCCGGCTAAGATTATCGCTGTTGAATATGACCCTAACCGTTCATCACGTATCGCCTTGCTCGAATATCCGAATAAAGAAAGAAGGTATATATTAGCGCCGGTAGGCCTGAATGTCGGACAAAGCGTTATTTCCAGCAATCAGAAAGATGTGGAAATACAGGTCGGTAACTGTCTGCTCTTAAGGCATATACCTTCGGGGACACTTATTCATAATGTAGAATTAAGCAAGGACCGGGGCGGACAGATTGTACGTTCTGCCGGTTCCAGCGCGCAGATTATGGCTAAAGAAGGAAATTTTGCCCATATCAAGCTTCCTTCCGGCGAGGTAAGACTAATCAGCCTGGATTGCCACGCTACTGTCGGCCAAGTCGGAAATGTAGAGCACGAAGCGCTTTATTTGGGTAAGGCCGGCAGGAACAGGTGGCTGGGCGTAAAACCGCAGTCAAGAGGTGTAGTCATGAACCCGGTAGACCATCCGCATGGCGGGGGTGAAGGAAAATCCGGACAGGGCAACCCGCATCCGGTGACGCCCTGGGGTAAGCCGACCAAGGGCTACCGGACCAGAAAGCCGAATCGGTATTCTAATAAGTTTGTCATTAAAAGAAGGAAACCATAATGCCGCGTTCACTTAAAAAAGGACCTTTTGTTGAGGAAAGATTGTTAAGGAAAGTCGATCAGCAGCGTAAGAGCGGCACGCGCCAGGCAATCAAGACCTGGTCCAGGAGTTCAACGGTGATACCGGATTTCGTGGGTTTGACTTTTGCCGTACACGACGGTAAAAAACATGTTCCGGTTTTTGTAACCGAGAATATGGTCGGCCACAAATTAGGGGAATTCGCTCCCAGCCGCATATTCAGGAAACACGGCGGCGTAAAGGCCAAAAAGGCATTAGAGAAGACATAAGATGATCGCTAAAGCTGAAGGAAAATTTTTAAGGGTTTCTCCGACTAAAGTACGGCTGGTTTTAGACCTTATCCGCGGAAAAGACGCATCCAGCGCCCAAGCCATACTTTTAAACATAAATAAACGGCCCAAGGAGTACCTGATTAAGATTTTAAAATCCGCTGTTGCTAATGCCAAGGTTAAAGGGTTTAACCTTGAACAGCTCTATGTATCAAAGGCCATTTGTAATCCGGGCCCGAGCTGGAAAAGGTTTAAGGCAGCGGCGTTCGGCAGGGCCCAGCCGATCTTAAAGCGCACGGCACATATAAAAATAGAATTAGATTTAAAATCAGGAGAATAATAAATGGGACAAAAGGTTAATCCGTTAATTCTAAGAATAGGTTTTATCCGGAACTGGCACTCCCGCTGGTTTGCCGGACATAAGGATTATCCTAAGTTCATTTATCAGGATTATAATATCCGCAAATTTATCAAGAAAAGATTTAAGCAGGCTGCGGTCTCTAAGATTGTTATCGAAAGATTGGCGGATAAACTAAGGATCCGTATATTCAGCGCGCGGCCCGGGATTATTATCGGCAGGCATGGTGCGGACATCGAGCGCTTGAGGGAAGATTTGAACAGTATGATCAATCAGGAGATGTCCATTGATATTGAAGAGGTTAAGAATCCGCAGCAAGATGCGCAGTTAGTTGCGGAAAATGTCGCTTTTCAGATGGAAAAAAGAGTAGCTTTTCGGCGCGCGGTAAAACGCGCTATGGAGCAATCTATAAATGCCGGAGTAAAAGGGATACGCGTCTGCTGTGCCGGCCGGCTTAACGGTGCAGAAATGTCCCGCACCGAGACTTATAAGCAGGGCAAGGTACCCTTACAGACTTTACGCGCGGATATAGATTATGGTTTTGCCGAGAGCCTTACTACCTACGGGCTTATCGGAGTTAAAGTTTGGATTTATAAAGGCGATATACTGGAAAAGAAAGTTATAGCGGAAGAAGCCAAGGCTAAGGAGGAGATAAAATAAGATGCCCCTTATGCCTAAGAGAGTAAAATACCGTAAATTACAGAAGGGACAGCGCAGGGGCATTGCGACTAGCGGCGCGGACCTGGCTTTCGGCGAATTCGGATTAAAGAGCCTGGATAACGGCTGGTTAAAGAATACTCAGATCGAAGCTAGCCGCGTCATTATTGCCCGCCAGCTGCATAAGGGCGGTAAACTTTGGATTAGGGTCTTCCCGGATAAATCCATCACTAAAAAACCGGCGGAAGTACGCATGGGCAAGGGTAAGGGAGACCTGGACCATTGGGTTGCCGTAGTTAAAAGAGGCAGGATACTGTTGGAATTGGGCGGCGTGCCCGAAGAGTATGCCCGTCAGTGCTTTAGGCTGGTGGCTTATAAATTGCCGCTACGGACTAAATTTATCAGCCGCTTACAGAGGTAAAAATGGCTAAAAGACTAAAAGCTAAAGAATTGGTTGGATTATCGAGAAGTGAATTGCTGGATAAGGAAAAAGCCCTGAAGGATGAGCTTTTTAAGTTAAACGGGCAACGTTATTCCGGCAGGGTGGAAAAACCGCATAGGTTTTCCCTGGTTAAAAGAGAATTAAGCGTGGTCGCCACCGTATTAAATACAAAGAAAGAAAAATAAAAATGGGCAAAAGAAAACAATTTATCGGCACTGTAGTAAGTGATAAGATGCAAAAAACAGTTATTGTGCGCGTAATGCAAATAAGTAAGCACGCTAAGTATTCCCGGGTAGACAGGAGTTACAATAAGTTTAAGGTGCATGACGAAAAGGGAATGGCTAAATTGGGAGATACTGTGCGCATAGAAGAAACCCGGCCCATCTCCAAAGACAAGCGTTTTCGGGTCCTGGATGTCGTTAAAAAGCTCGCGGGAGCCGAAAAAATAGAAATTAAAGAGGAAATTTAAAATGATCCAGTTACGCTCAATATTAAGCGTTGCAGATAATACCGGAGCAAAGCGGGCTTCGCTTATCTGCGTCCTAGGTAAGAAGAACTGCCCTAATGCCCAGATCGGCGATGTAGTTAATGTGAACATAAAAGAGTCTTCACCCGATGCGACCATAAAAAAAGGTGAAAAGGCCAAGGCGGTTATCGTCAGGACCAAACAGCCGATAAGGCGGACTGACGGTTCGGTATTAAGATTTGACCGGAATGCTGTGGTGTTTATTGACAATCAGTCTAATCCCCGCGGCACGCGCGTGTTTGGCCCGGTAGCGCGTGAATTAAGGGATAGAAATTTCTCCAAAATCATTTCTTTGGCTCCCGAGGTTATTTAAAATGCAAAAAATAAGAAAAAACGATATAGTCCAGGCGGTAAAAGGAAAAGATAAAGGAAAAAAAGGCAAGGTAATCCAGGTAATTTCTGCCTCTGGCCGCGCCTTGGTGGAAGGCCTAAACTTAGCCAAGAAACATAAGCGCCAGACACGTCAGGACCAAAAAGGCGGGATTGTTTCAATTGAAATGCCTATTGCTATTGCCAATATTATGCTGGTGTGTAAACATTGTAACCGGCCGAGCAGAGCGGGTTTTTCTATTTTAAAAGACGGTACAAAGATAAGGATCTGTAAAACTTGCAAAGAGGCAATATAAAAAGATGGAAAAAATAGTCCCAAGATTGCTGGAAAAATATAGAAAAGAAATAGCCCCGCAGATGGTCCAGGACTTAAAACTCAAAAATAAGATGGCTGTGCCGCGACTGGAAAAAATAGTGGTGAATATGGGCGTGGGCGAAGCATTACAGGATGTAAAGATCCTGGAAAAGGCGATGGAAGAGTTAGCGGCAATTACCGGGCAAAAGCCGATTATGCGCCGCGCTAAAAAAGCCATCTCTAATTTCAAAGTCAGGGAAGGCTCGCCTATAGGCTGTAAGGTTACTTTGCGCCGGGCAATGATGTATGAATTTATGGACCGCTTGCTGAATATCGCCTTACCGCGTATCCGCGATTTCAGGGGCGTCTCGACCAAGGCCTTTGATAAGGCGGGCAATTATACTTTAGGCCTTTCCGAACAGGGGATATTCCCGGAGATTGAGTATGATAAATTGACCCGGACGCAAGGTATGGATATAACGTTCGTAATCAGAAACGTAAAATCAAAGGAACAGGCTTTTCTTATGCTGAAATTATTTGGCATGCCCTTTAAAACCGATAAGGATTAGATAATAAAGTTATGGCTAAAAATTCACAGATAGCAAGATGGAAAAGATCACCTAAGTTCTCAACGCGTAAATATAACCGTTGTGCCATTTGCGGCAGGAGCGGCGGGTATTTGCGCAGGTTCCAGTTGTGCCGCATATGTTTTAGAGAATTGGCCTGGCAGGGTTTAATACCGGGTGTCAAAAAAGCCAGCTGGTAGGAGAGCTTTTTAAATAAAATATAAGTAGAACTGGGGGGAGTAAATGTCAAGGACCGATTTAATAGCCGATTGCTTTACGATCATACGCAATGCCATTATGACCAAAAAGGACAGCGTGGATGTCCCGGCTTCCAATACCATAAAATCTATTATGGATATTCTGAAAAAAGAAAGCTATGTAGATAATTTTAAACTGATTGAGGACAAAAAACAGGGATTGGTACGTATTTATTTAAAATATATTGCCGGAAAATCCGCGATCAGGAATATAAAACGTATTTCACGGCCGGGTCTGCGTTTATATGTAAGGCATAAAAAAGTGCCTGTAGTTTTAAGAGGCAAGGGCCTGGCAATTATTTCTACTTCCGGCGGTATCATGACCGATAAAGATGCCCGCGAAAAAGGTTTAGGCGGGGAGGTTATCGGTTATATCTGGTAAGGAAAATTATGTCTAGAATAGGAAAAAAACTTATTGTTATTCCCAAGGATGTCAAGGTTGAGGTAAAGGATCGCGTTGTTTCGGTAGAGGGCGCTAAAGGCAAATTAAATATGTGCCTTTCTCCCCGGATCAACCTGGAAATTAAGGACGGCCAGATCCTGGTCAGGCGGGTGGCGGATACCAAGATGGATAAGTCGCTCCACGGGCTATCCCGCGCCCTGATAGTTAATATGATTAAGGGTGTAACCGAAGGCTATGTTAGAGAGCTTGAAATAATCGGAGTAGGTTTTAAGGCCGCGGTGCAGGGAAACAGCCTAAATATGAGTTTAGGGTTTTCTCATCCTGTAAATTTTCAGATACCGCCAGGTATAACAGTAGAAACCCCTAAGCCTACACAGATAGTTGTAAGGGGTATTGATAAACAATTAATCGGCAAGGTGTCTACCGAGATACGTGCGATTTTTCCTCCTGAACCATATAAGGGGAAAGGGATACGTTTTGCGGGCGAATACGTAAAGAAAAAGGTAGGCAAAGCCCAGGCAACCAGTGGTGGAAAATAAAAATGAATAAAAAAGAACTCTCCAGGTTAAAGAGACACCGTCGGATCAGGATGAAAATGCAGGGCTCAAAAGACAAGCCGCGCCTGGTAGTCAAGCGCAGCTTAAATAACCTTTCCGCCCAGATTATTGACGATACCGAAAATAAGGTATTGTTTTCATACTCAACGGCAAGCAAAGAATTCAAGCAGAAGGCAGCCGGTGCCGGAAACGTTAAATCCGCCCAAGTTTTCGGAGAATCCTTTTCCAGGCTGGCCAAGGAGAAGGGGATCAGTAAGATCATATTTGACCGGGCAGGCTATTTATATCACGGCAGGATAAAGGAATTTGCCGAGTCTTTGAGAAAAGGCGGAATGGAGTTTTAACATATGCGCGAATTAAACATTGAACAACAGCCGGAATTAATTGAAAAAGTAATTACGATAAACCGTGTGACTAAGGTTACCAAAGGCGGAAAAAAACTGCATTTTAGCGCGCTGGTTGTCGTCGGCGACACTAAAGGCAGGGTAGGTTTTGCCCTGGATAAAGCGAATGAAGTTGCCGATGCGATACGCAAATCCTTAACCAAGGCCAAGAAGAGCCTTTTTAGGGTGAAATTGGAAGGCTCAACCATACCGCATGAAATTATCGGGGAATACGGCGCGGCTAAAGTTATGCTTAAGCCCGCTTCCGAGGGCACAGGAGTAATTGCCGCAGGCCCGGTGCGCGCGATATGCGAGGCAGCAGGGATAAAAGATATACTAACTAAGTGCCTTAAATCTAATAATCCCATTAATGTTATTAAGGCCACGGTTGCAGGCCTTAAGGGCCTTAAGAGTAATTAAAGATGAAAAGTAAAAATTCCGTAAAAACCAGGAAGGCAGAATCTATAGAGCAACAGGTAAGCCTGTTTAGTTTAAGGGCGCCTGTTGGCAGCCATAAGCGCAGAAAATATCTGGGTAGGGGCTCTGGTTCCGGCCACGGCAAGACTTCTACCCGGGGAAGCAAGGGCCAGACTTCCCGCGCCGGACGGCATTTTTATTTAGGTTTTGAAGGAGGGCAGTCTCCTTTAGTGCGTAAGATGCCTAAGCGCGGATTTACCAATATTTTCAGGAAAGAATATCAGATTATAAATTTAGCAAGCCTCGTAAAGATCAAAGAAACCACGATCAGCCCCGAATTAATGGCGCTTAAAGGACTGATCAAGGATAAATCTAAATTAATCAAGGTGCTTGGGCAGGGTGAGATCAAAAAACCGGTTACGGTACAGGCCCACGCATTTTCTAAAAAAGCCGCTGAAGAAATTAAAAAAGCGGGTGGTACCGTAGAAGTGATCAATGTTTAGCGCGCTGGTTAATTCGTTCAAGATACCGGATTTAAAAAGGCGCCTAATTATTACCGGAGCTTTAATCGCGGTATACCGGATAGGTTGTTACATCCCTACTCCCGGAATAGACGGGGCAGCGTTAGCTGAGTTTTTCAACCGCCTGGCTAAAACTCAAGGCGGCACGATCTTTGGCATAATCAATATGTTTTCCGGCGGAGCAATGGAAAAGCTGACCATATTTGCCCTGGGGATTATGCCTTACATATCCTCATCGATTATTATGCAGCTTTTAACCGCGGTTATCCCGGCTTTAGAGAAAATGGCTAAAGAGGGAAAGGCCGGTTATGAAAAAATAAACCAGCTTACGCGGTATGGCACGGTAGCCTTAGCTTTAATCCAATCGTATTTTATCGCTCTCTGGCTGGAGAACCCGGCGCGTTTTGAAGGCTTACGGATAGTGATGCACCCGGGATGGAATTTTCGCATAATCACGGTTTTAACCTTGACTACCGGAACAATCTTTATCATGTGGCTGGGTGAACAGATCCAGGAGAGGGGCATTGGTAACGGCATATCCCTGATAATTACCGCAGGTATTATTTCCAGGATTCCAGCAGCCATGCATCAGCTGTTTGTCCTG
>Ga0265297_10004198_pt1 | contig 24064 bp, 19 predicted proteins | sample Munlanlwell13791_FD_192502 | JGI IMG/M metagenome (GOLD analysis project Ga0265297, IMG submission 192502) | Leachate microbial communities from a municipal landfill in Southern Ontario, Canada - Leachate well 137-91 | ecosystem: Engineered > Solid waste > Landfill > Unclassified | place... | reverse complement strand
CCCATAAGCCTTTATCCTGTTTTTTGCATTTGGCCGTAACACCATGCAATATAACAGGTAGAGGCTTACTTTTTATCATTTAACCGCAAGTTTTGTGCGAGATTTCAACTGCAACACTTGAGTAAATGATATTCGAAGAAACAGAATTAATGGCATTCTTCGGCGTCCCGCCCGAAAAGCAGGATGCGGGTGAAAAGGAATTCTTTGGCTCATCTCAGTTTGAGGTGATCCGCGAAAGAATTGTTCTTCGCCTATCCTTCTCCACACACCGTCCTAAAGTCATCCTGGATTTGTCGACCTCAGGGGCGAACGAACCGTTTATGCATGTTCTTCTTCATGACGCTGTCTCAGTGCGTGTTGATCAAGTAGGCAAAAGACTTGTGGTGCTGGTCAAATCCGAAAAGGCAAAAGGTAGCGATCCAGACCTAGAGGAAAAGATGAGTGTCTGCCTGGACCCAATGAATGTGGTCATATACGATTAGACAAAAAGGAACTGCCAACAACGCCTCCCACTTTACGGCTCGTTCCTCGCCGAAAGTGAAGGCGAACGTTGGAAGTGAAGATTATCAATGAAAGAAGAACCCCCAACGCTCCCCAAAAGGTTCCATGACAAAGTCGCTGCTTTCCCAGAATACTCGATGGGGGTGAACAGAATTAAGATCGATCTGGCCAACGGCCAACGCATCTACGACGTATTCGTAGCTGGAAGCGGAGTGATTGTGAAAATCGGTAACAAACAAATCGAACGCGAAGAAGACTTGGACTTCAACACGAACGACATCACAGCGGTGATGCCAGAAGGATAAGAACGAACACAAACTTCCAACCAGAGCGCACACGGAACGCGCTAACGCGCGTTCGTGGCGCTCGACGTTCGGCACGGAGGATAAGAAAGATGAAATGGATGCTTCTACTGGCCCTGCTCGCGGCACCACTTGGATTGCTTTTCGCAGATGAGCGCCGCATCGGAGAACAACCAAACCGCGATAGCGTTGTTCAGCAGATCAACTCAGTTACCGTGCTCAACTTTCAGACGGACAAGCCGATCACCGAGATGCGCCTCACCATGAACGGGAAACAGGTGGACGCAACGACCGTCCGGACGACCGAGACGGGTTTGTGGCTGGTAATTGTACCGATGAACGAGCGTATGGAGGTTCAGATCAAGGCAGGAACTGAGAACCATCTATTGACGGCCAAGTGGCCAATGCTTCTCGACGCCATGACACGGGAGCAGAAGAGCTACGGTCCTTGCAAGACGCTGACATTGGACAAGTGGATTGAGGTCTTCACCATCAACAGGATCACCCTTGAGGGAAAGAGCCGAGGATCGCTCAAACTGGAAATCAGATGAGGCCGAACACGCCCTTGCTCGGTACGTCGCTGATGCGCCGTCCGAGAAGGGCAACGTTCTGCCATAGAGCATGACACAACAGCACACACTAAAGTTGGCACGCTAAGGCTCAAACGTCTCTTTGCCACCATCGACAATGACAATGACCGTTCGAAAAGGCTGATAGAGGGAGTGGGCTTTACCTTTGTGGCCCTGCTGCCGGAGGCAGACTTCGGCGGGAGAGTGGCCGATGTGGCGTACTACAGCCGGACCCCATGACATGAAGGTGGATCGGCGTGCGCCCCGGGAAAGAGATAACTGCAGCCGAGAAGGCTAGAAAGACGACAAGTGGATTGCGAACAACGGCTTCGTGCGTTACCTCGCGCCCGCGGCGGGCGCTCGGAGGCACAAGCCGGTCGTTCGCCAGGGAAATACAAATGCGATGCAAGTGCCCCTGCACCCGTCCCCAAGCGCGCCTCGGTCCCATGGCCCAAATGTGCGCCGCCGGATTGGAGAAATGGGACACCTGGAACGCTTGGGACTGGTGGTGCACCCCACACCCCCACAATTCACCCGTCCCGATGCGGGCGGCGGGGTGGTGGGGGATTCTGTCGCTGATGTACTGGGGACGGATGACGTGTGATTTCCTGCGCCTATCCTCCGAGGGCATGGTGGGTCACGGAGTACAGTCCATATACCATGAAGATACCGATGGCGACGCATACTGTCGCGACTGCCGCAAACAGGCACAGGCTCCACACGAAGAGTTGTCCCCGAAGTTCCCGGCGACAGGCCATCACCACTGTTCCCAGGCCGAGCAACGGGACAAGCCACCTGATGACGTTCATGAGGGTGGGGTAGTAAATGGCGAAGATACCATACGGCTCCCATTTCCGGTACCCCGTCCACTGCGAGAACTCCCTCTCGGCAATCATATCAACCAGCAGGTTTGCCAACATCCCGATCAGAACAACCGTTACGGCGAGCGGTACCCTTACCCGTCTGTCAGTTGTCGAGGTTTCTGGCATCATCAATTCCTTCCCACATGATATAGGAGCCGCTTTCAAAAGTCCATCCGTATGAGTATTGCCCGCTGTAGTTGAGCGCTTGTAGCGCGGCGGCGACGTTCTGTCGGGCTGCAAGCCCTGAGCTACAAGGGTGAATGGTTTAGGCTAAGCATGACTTTTGAAAACACCTCATAGGTGTTCAATTGCAAAACTCGGGTGGTACCCTTGACCCCGGCCTGTGTCCGGCCCGCTGTTTGTACCGTACCGCGGCGGGGTGCGGAGTACAATTCACCCTATGCGGGCGCGGAATGCGGGCGCGTCCCTATGCGGGCGGCGGGGGATTCAGTCGCGGGCGACGGTGGCGACCATGACCGTCCCGGCGCCGGCCGCCAGCAGGGCGTGGGCGGCGGCTTCCAGGGTGGCGCCGGTGGTGAACACATCGTCCACCAGCAGCAGCGCCGGCCGGGGGCCCGGCAGGCGGGTGACGCGGAAGGCGTCGCGCAGGTTTTTCCGGCGGTCCCCGCCGCTGAGGCGCGCCTGCTGGCGGGTCCAGCGGCGCCGGCGCAGGCAGGGGGCCAGCGGCCGGTCCAGCGCCCGTGCCAGTTCGCGGGCGAGCAACTCCGCTTGGTTGTAGCCGCGGCGGAATTCGCGCCAGGGATGCAGCGGCACCGGCACGACGGCATCCGGCAGGATGCCGCCGCCGTGCCGGCGCCAGTTGGCCGCCAGGCGGGCGCCGAGAAAACGGGCCAGCCACGGCTGGTCCTGATACTTGAAGCGGTGCACCAGTTCGCGGGCCGCGCCTTGGAAGGGGAAGGCGCTGACGGCCAGCGTCCAGGGGCGAAGGTCGCCCGCGGCCAGGCATTCGCCACAGGCCTCCAGCACGCCGTCGAGAACGCCGCCGCAGTGCGGGCAACGGGGCGCCGGCAGGTCTTGGAGCAGGGGGCGGCAGCGGGGGCACACCCCCTCGTCATCGAGTGCTTCGGCGCCCTGGCACAACGGACAGAGCGGCGGCAGAACCAGCCGGTCCGCGGCGGCCCCGGCGGTGCGGAGTCCGCATCCCAGGCGGGCCAGCAGGCGGCGCCAGCGGTTCATGGCGCGGCCGGGGCCGGCCGCCAGCGGATGGCCAGCGGGGCCGGGCGGATCGGGATGTCCGCGATCTCGCACCGCCCGTCCTGGCGCCGGATGTCGAGGGGAACGGCCTGGCCGGTCATCAGGTCGATGGCGTCGATGTTGGCCATGGCCGGCATCTTGTCCCAGGCCAGCACGGCCAGCGGGTCGTTGTATTCGTCCTTGCGCGTGCCGGCCTTCCAGATGAAGGTGATGTAGTCCGCCCCCCGCTTGAACCAGTACACCTGCATGCCGTTGAGGGTGACGAACCCGTCGGAGGTGGGCACCTGCCATTCCTGGACGTAGTGCAGTTCCTTGCTGGTGTCGGTGACGGTGGCGGGGGCCTTGGCCAGCACCTCCCAGTCCGGGCCCAGCAGCTTGGCCAGGTTGCGGATGGCATAAAACGCCGGCTTGGGCTGATAGCCCAGGCGGAAATTTTTGACCAGGCCGAAATTGGCCTCCGCCGACTTGCGGTCGGTGCCGTCATCGGTGAAGTCGTAGATGCACCAGGGGGTGACGCCGGCGGCAAAGCCCTGGATGAGGGCGCGCAGCAGGTACATCGCCTGGGTGCTTTCGCTGAAGCCGGCATAATTGTCGCGGATGCTGTCGGCGGGATGGTGGTTGAAGGTGCTGTAGCCGAATTCGGTGGCCCACAGCGGCAGTTCGCGGCCGAGCTGGTGGCGGGTGGCTTCGCGGAGGCGGCGGAACTCGCTGGTCATGCTGTGGTCGTCATCGGCCACCGCCACGCCGTCGCGGATCATCACGGCGGGGCCGCCGAAGGAGACGCTTTCCGGGGGCAGCCGGTAGGTGTAGGGGTGGATGGCCAGGCCGTCGACCTGCCGGAGCCGGTCGGCATAGCGCAGCAGCAGGTAATGGGTGGCGGCTTCCATGCCGGTGCCGGCGATCACCGGGGTGGCCGGATCCACCTTTTTGAGGGCGGCGGCGGCTTTGTCCACCAGTTCGGCGTAGCGCTTCAGCCAGGCGTCGTAATTGCGCGCGTTCCAGTCGCCGCCGTAGCGGTCGGGGAACTGGAAATAGACCGGCTCGTTCCAGATCTCGTAGGCGGCGACCCGCCCCTTGAAGTGGCGGGCCAGGAAGGCGGCGTAGTTGGCAAAGGCGTCCGGGTCCAGCGGGTTTTCATAGTGCGCGTTGCCGTAGCAGAGCAGCAGGATGACCTTCAGGCCGGCGCCGGTGGCCTGGTCGAACCAGTCCTGGTGCACGGCGGGCACGGTGTAGACGCCCTTGGGGTTCTCCACGCCGTCCCACAAGATTTCCTGGCGGATGACCGTCACCCCCATTTGCCGCATGAGCGGGAGGAGGGTTTCGATCTTCCAGCCGTTGTCGCGGGCCGAGAGATGGCCGGCCACCCCCAAGCCCTTGAGCTGCACCGGCTCCAGCGTGTCGGCCGCCCGGCCGGCGGCGGCCGCCAGCAGAACGCAGAGGGTTCCCAGGGCCCATGCTCGGTGGATCATTGTCTGTCCCCTTTCGTCAATCTTGCGCCGGACGGCGCCCTGGCAAAAAAACGAACATCGAACATTCAACGTCCAACATCCAACATGGATGATTCGTCATTGGATGTTGAATGTTCGGTTTAAATCTCGCAACTGATTTTACTCGGCTCGGCGCTGGTGGATCGGCACATGCCTATCCCGGGCGCGCGGCCGTCAGTTCGGCGAGTTGCTTCTTGAGCTCCCGGACGGCGGCGGCCAGCTTGTCGACGCGGTGCACGTTGAAGATGTCGCGGATGAATTCCCGCTCCGGAACGGCGGGGGCGCCGACCACGCGGGCGCCCGGCGGCACGTCCTTGGCCACGCCGGCCTGGGCGAGGACCTGCGCGCCGTCGCCGATTTCGAGGTGGCCGGCGAGCCCCGCCTGGCCCCACAGTACGCAGCCGCGGCCGAGCCGGGAACTGCCGGAAATGCCGACCTGGGCGATGACGAACGAGAGTTCGCCGATTTCGACGTTGTGGGCGATCTGCACCAGGTTGTCGATCTTGGCGCCGCGCTTGATCCAGGTGCGGCCGAAACGGGCGCGGTCCACGGCGACATTGGCGCCGACCTCAACGTCGTCGTCGATCTGGACGATGCCGACCTGCGGGATCTTGGTGTGCAGGCCGCCGGTGAGGTTGGGGATGTAGCCGAACCCGTCGCTGCCGATGGTGGTGCCGCTGTGGATGATGACCCGGTTGCCCAGGCGGCAGCGTTCGCGGATGGTGACGTTGGGGTGCAGGAACGTGTCGTCGCCGAGGACCGCCTCCTGGCCGAGATAACAAAGGGCGCCGACGACCGTGCGTTCGCCCACCGTCGCGCCCGCCTCGACGACCGCGTTGGCGCCGATGTGGGCGGTGGCGGCGATGCGGGCGGCCGGATGGATGGCCGCGGCGGGGTGGCGGAAGCCGGGCTCAAAGACGGGCGGCGGCGGCGCGAAGCGCATCACCACCTGCATGAAGACCGCGGAGGGATCCTGGACGCGCAGCCAGGCCCGGCCGGCGGCCGGCGTCCCGGGAAAGTTTTCCGGCAACAGGACCAGGCCGGCGCGGCTTTCGGCCACCTGGCCGGCATAACGGTCATTGCCGAGAAAGGAGACGTCGGATTCGGCGGCTTCGCGCAACGAGGCCACGCCGGTCAGGGTGATTTCAGCGGGGCCTTCCAGGCGGCCGCCCAGCTGTTGCGCCAGGGCGCCGGCGGTGATGGTGCTGTGTGCCGTGCTCATCAGATCCCTCCCCTTGCCAGCAACGGGCGGGCGGCTGCCCGCCCCTGCGGCGGGTTCATTTTCCGGCCGGAGCGGCGGGGGCGCCAGCCGCGGGCGCCGGCGCCGGTTTGGCGGCCGGCACCGCCACGGGGGCGGCCGCGGGGGCGGCGATGGCGCCGGTCGGCTTGACCGCTTCCTTGGCTTTGGCGATCTCTTCCTCGTGGCCGCGGTTCAGTTCGGCCAACAGCGTATCGCTCAAATCCTTGCGGGTGTCATAATAAACCACCGCCGGAATCATGTTTTGGGTCATGCCGGAGGTGTCGAGGATCGCCTCGTAGCGGTTGGTGACGGCGTAGGTTTTGATGTAGTCGCTGAGTTCCTTGACGAGTTCGCCGCGGAGTTCCATGAACTTGCGCTTCAATTCCACATCCTTCTTCTGGAAGAAGTCGCGGAGTTCGCGGTCCTTGTCGCGCAGCATGGTGTCCTTTTCCTCCGCTTCCTTGCGGTTTTGGTTGCGGACGTCATCGGAAAGGGCGATGTTCAGGGACCGCTCGCGGCAGTCGTCGCGCTGGCGTTTGATGCGTTCCATTTCGTCGCGGGCATCGTTGAAGTGCTGCTCGTAGATGTCGCGCTGCTTCTTGAAGGCGGCATCGGAGCGCATGGTTTTGAAATACCCCTGGAAGACCTTTTCCATGTTGAGGTAACCGGTCTTGCCGGGTTCGGAAGCGGCGGCCACAGCGGTTGCGGGAACCGGTTCGGCGGCCACGACCGCGGTGGTGGCGGCGGCGAACAGGCTGGCTGCCGCCGTGATGGCGCGGAGGGAGAGGGTCATGGCTTGGGTCCTTCTTTGCGCAGGTTCTTCACTTCGGCAGTCAGCATTTCCACCACGCTTTGGAACTTCGGCACGTTGTCGGGGGAGGCGTTCATCAGGGCCTGATGCGCCTCCAGCACGGTGTCGGCGACTTGGCAGATGTTGGTGACCTGGCCGGCGGCGCTGGCCAGGGTCTGCCAGTTCACTTCCGGCACTTGGGTGGTGGTGAACTGGAACAGGTCGGACACCCCCAGGCCGTCCAGCAGGTCGCGGAGGAAGGGGGTGGTGTTGATAAAAATGATGGCGCACTTGCGCCGCCGGCAATCCAGGCCGATCATGGTGAGCACGCCCATGAAGGTGCTGTCCATGCTGGCGCAAGAAGAAAACTCAATGATGACCTGCCGGGCGCCCTCGTTGAGCGCCTGCATGCAATAATCGTTGAGCGGTTTGCTGATTTTAAAGGTGGCGCGGCCGATCAGGCGCACCTGTACAACGGCGCCCATGCGGGCAACCAGAATTTCACCATCCGCCATGGCTACGGCCCTCTTAACAGAAAAAAATAATCCAGCATGTACTGTAAGCGCCCATGGCCCGGTCGTCCACGGCGGACCGGATCAGCCCAATACCGCCTTGATGCGGCGGACGCCGCGGCTGGAGCTTTCTTCCTTCTGGATCTTGAAGGCGCCGAGGGCGCCGGTATGCTCGGCATGGGGGCCGCCGCAGATCTCCTTGCTGACGTCGCCCATGGTGTAGACCTTGACCAAGGCGCCGTACTTCTCGCCGAACAGGCCGATGGCGCCGCCGGCCTTGGCCTCCTCGACCGACATTTCGGCGCAGGAGATCGGCAGGTCGCGTTTGATCGCTTCGTTGACCAGCGCCTCGACCTGGGTGAGCTGCTCGGGGGTCATCTTGTCCGGGTGGGAGAAGTCGAAGCGCAGCCGTTCGGCGGTGATGTTGGAGCCGGCCTGGGCGACGTGCGTCCCCAGCACCTGGCGCAACGCGGCGTGCAGCAGATGGGTGGCGGTGTGCAGCGCGGCGGTCTTCTCGGAATGGTCGGCCAGGCCGCCCTTGAACTTCTGTTCGGCCCCGGCGCGGGAGAGGTCCTGGTGCTTCTTGTAGGCTTCCTGGAACCCGGCTTCATCCACCTTGAACCCCTGTTCCTTGGCCATTTCGGTGGTCAGTTCCAGCGGGAACCCGTAGGTTTCGTAGAGGAAGAAGGCGTTCTTGCCGCTGATCACCTTGTGCTGGATGTGCGGCGGAATGCGGCCGATGAGGCGCGCGAACTCCTTGATCCCGTGCTCCAGCGTGGCGGCGAACTTCTCCTCCTCGTGGGCCAGTTCCTCCCGGATGACGGCCGCATTGGCGGCGATTTCCGGGTAAACCGGGCCGTACTCGGCGATGACGACGTCGGCAACCAGGGTGGTGAACAGCCCCGGGATGCCGAGCTGGCGCGCCTCGCGGATGGCGCGGCGGATCAGGCGGCGCAGCACATAGCCCTGGTCGACGTTGCCGGGACGGACGCCGTCGGCGATCAGGAAGGTGGCGGCGCGCAGGTGCTCGGCGACAATCCGGCCGCTGCGGCTGGCCACCGGGTCGGGGTTGCCGCTCAGCTCCGCGATCTTGGCAAAGATGCCGGTGAACAGTTCGGTCTCGTAGGCGCTGCGCTTGCCCTGCATGAAGGCGGTGACGCGCTCGACGCCCATGCCGGTGTCGACGTTGGGCTGGGCCAGCGGTTCATACTTGCCGTCGGCGGTCTTGTTGTACTGCATGAAGACGTCGTTCCAGATCTCGACCCACTTGCCGCAGCCGCAGGTCGGGCCGCAGCCGGGACCGCAGTCCGGGCGTTCGAGGCTGACGAACATCTCGGTGTCCGGGCCGCAGGGGCCGGTCTGGCCGGCGGGGCCCCACCAGTTGTGCTCTTTTTCCAGGAAGACGATATGATCCTCGGGGACACCGAGCTTCTTCCAGATGGCGGCGGCCTCCTCGTCGCGCGGGGCGTCGGCATCGCCGGCGAAGCAGGAGACCATCAGGCGCGACACCGGGAAGCCCAGTTCCTGGGTGAGGAAGGTGAAGCTCAGGGTGATCGCCTCTTCCTTGAAGTAGTCGCCGAGGGACCAGTTGCCGAGCATCTCGAAGAGGGTCAGGTGGAAGGGGTCGCCCACCTCGTCGATGTCGCCGGTGCGCAGGCATTTTTGGACATTGACCAGGCGCTTGCCGGCGGGATGCTTCTCGCCGAGCAGGAACGGCACCAGCGGGTGCATGCCGGCGGTGGTGAACAGGCAGGTCGGGTCGTTTTCCGGTACCAGCGGGGCGCTCTTGATTTCGGTGTGCCCATGGCGCTTGAAAAACTCAATATAGGCGCGGCGCAACTCGTTGGCAGTCATCGGCGGAACTCACGGTATGGGGGTGGTGTCGGCGGGTTGACAAAGCGGGTAATCTACCGCAGAACCCCAGGGATGGCCAGCGTTGCGCATCGGGCCCGGCCGCCGCTGTTTTCCCGCCGGTTCCGTACCGGTCGTCTGTGCCGTTATATTGCCGGCCATGTTTTCCCTGCTGCAAACTGACGGCCAAACTCGTGCCCGGCGCGGCGTGCTTCACACCGCCCATGGCGAGATTCAGACCCCGGTGTTCATGCCGGTGGGCACCCAAGGCACGGTCAAGGCGATGACGCCGGACGAGTTGCGGGAGGTGGGAGCCGGCCTGATCTTGGGCAACACCTACCACCTGTTCGTGCGCCCCGGCATGGAGATCATCCGCGCCGCCGGTGGCCTGCACCGGTTCATGAACTGGGACGGGGCCATTCTCACCGACAGCGGCGGCTACCAAGTGTTCAGCCTCAGCGGCCTCCGCAAGCTCACCCCCGACGGCGTCTGGTTCCAGTCACACGTCGACGGCGCCAAGCTGTTTTTGGGGCCGGTCGAGGCCATGGCCATCCAGCGCGATCTGGGCTCCGACATCGCCATGCTGTTTGACGAATGCACCCCCTATCCGGCCACCCGCGAAGAGGCTGCAGCGTCGCTGGCCCTGACCCGGCGTTGGGCCGCCGTCTGCCATGAACAGCCCAAGGCTTCCGGCCAGCTGGTGTTCGGCATTGTCCAGGGCGGCTTCTATGAGGATCTGCGCCGCGAGGCGGCGGCCGGCCTGCTGGAACTGGGCTTCGACGGCTATGCCTTGGGCGGCCTCAGCGTCGGCGAACCGGAAGGCGAAATGTTCCGCATCTTGGACGCCACGGTGCCGGTGTTGCCGGCGGACCAGCCGCGTTATCTGATGGGGGTGGGCACGCCGCCCCAGCTCGTCGAGGCGGTGGCGCGCGGCATCGACATGTTCGACTGCGTGCTGCCCACCCGGGTCGGCCGCAACGGCGGCGCCTTCACCCGGGACGGCCTGCTGCCCGTCAAGGCGGGGCGCTTCAAGGCGGATTTCACCCCGATCGAAGCGGAGTGCGGCTGTTATGCCTGCCGGCATTTCACCCGCGCCTACATCCGGCACCTGCTCAACGTCGGGGAAATCCTCGGCAGCCGCCTGATGACCCTGCACAACCTGCACTTCTACCTTCAGCTGATGCAGGAGATCCGCGACGCCATCACGACCGGGAATTTTGCGGCGTTCCGCCAGGAGTTCACCACCCGCTACCAGGCCGGCGACGCCGCGCGCCGGGCGGCGGCCGCGGGGTGACTCGTGAGGCGTGACCCGTGAGGGCAGGCTCCAAAGCTGATTTTGGGTGCCGGGGTGAGCTAACGTTGTTTTGGGTATCATGCGTCACGGGTCACCTATCACGCTCACAGCGGTGCCATAGGAAGATGTTGATCCCGGCGAATCGGCGTCGGGGTCGCTATCGGAATCGGTATCGACGAAGTTTTTCCCGCAATCCGCCGTAATCGATGCAGATTGGTTCGATTCCGATACCGATACCGATTCCGACCCCGACCGGTAATTGAGCACCCCATGTTTCGCTGTGCCTCCGTGAGAGAGAATCTTTTGGCGTTTATGGGACGGTAGGGAATCACGTTTATGTTATCCCCATGTCTCACGGTGTCATGACAAGCCGATGGGCCGCCCGGCCGGGCCTGGGCTGGCTGGCTGCGGCCTGCGGTTTGGCGGCGCTGGCGGCCGGACAGTGGGTCGCCGGGCGGCCCGCGGTGGCCGGGCTGCCCCGGACCGACGTGCTGTCGCTGCTGCTGGGCGGCGCCCGCGAGGCCGCCAGCCTGTCGCTGTTCGACCGGGCCGACCTTTACTTCCACGGCGGCATCAAGGATGTCGACTGCCATGGCATTGTCGCCAAGGTGGCCAAGGCCGCCCCGTCGGCCGACGGGACGGCGGCGGCCGGGGAGGTTGACCACGACCATGATTCGGCGGCGGCCCCGGCGGCGGCGCAACGGTGGGTGGCGGCGTGGCTGGCCCATGACCCTTGGGGGCGACTGAACGCCGCCGTGCATCCCGCCGGGCACCGCCACCTGACGGGGGAGCGCCAGGAAAAGGAAGTCATTCCGTGGGTGTGGGCCGCGGCCAAGCTGGATCCGCACAATGTTTTGGCCTACGTCACGGGCGGCTACTGGCTGGCCCGCCGGGTCGGCCAGCCGGAAGAAGGGTTGCGCTTCTTGGAGGAGGGCATCCGCAACAATCCCGAATCGTGCGAACTTGAATTCACACGGGGCGAACTCCTCCTCAACAGCCTGCACCGGCCCGCGGCGGCGTATTCCGCCTTCACCGCCGCCTTGCGCAAGTGGCAGCCCGGCGGCACGCCGGAGGAACAGGATGACAACCGGTTCCTCAAAGGGCGCCTCCTGCTCTATCTTGCGGAGCTGGAGGAAAAGCGCGGCCAGCTCGGCCTGGCCCGCCAGCGCTATGCCGAGGTGCTGGAGTTCCTGCCCGGCGATCCGGCCGCCCAGCGGCACCTGTTTGACCTCACTCCCGTGCTGCCGGTGCGTCCTGCGGGACGGTGAGGGCGGTATCGGCGGAAAGGGTGTATGACAGTTTTGTCGGATGATTATTGGGGCCACCCTTTTGGAAAAGGGTGCTCCCCCCGCGCTTCGCGCTGTGCAGCCCCGGCTCCGCCGGGTCGCTCACCTGTTCGCTCTGGATTCCCCTTCCTAAAACTTTTGGATCTTAAACCGGAGGGGCGCTTCCGCCACAAGCTGTTCTGGCAAAATGAAAATCAGAGATGCGTGCTTGTGGCGGAAGCGCCCCTCCGCGTTAAGGCACAAAAAGGTTTGACGGAGGGTTTGGGAACCACCTTTCCTCAAAAGGGGGTTCCCAATCGACAAGAATGTCATGCACCCGGCGGAAACCGCAGGTTGACGGGGGCAGGTGCCATGCTACGGTATTCTTCCTTGCCGGAGGGGGAACGCGGCATTGAGGACGCCCATGAAGACGACACTCATCTGCTGCACCTGGAACGAGATCGAGGGCATGAAGCTGATCATGCCCCAGGTCAAGCGTGAGTGGGTCGACCAGATTATCATCCTGGACGGCGGCTCGACCGACGGCACCATCGAATGGGCGCGGGAGAACGGTTATTTCGTCTATGTCCAGCAGCAACGCGGCCTGCGCCATGCCTACATGGAGGTTCTGCCCTACGTCGAAGGCGATGTGATCCTCACCTTCAGTCCGGACGGCAATTCCATTCCCGGGCTGATCCCGCCGCTGCTCGACCTGATGCGCGACGGGTGCGACATGGCAATCGTGTCGCGCTACCTGGGGCCGGCGCGCAGCCAGGACGATGACTGGCTGACCGGGTTCGGCAACTGGCTGTTCACCCGCACCGTGAACCTGCTGTTCCACGGTCATTACACCGATGCGATGGTCATCTACCGTGCCTACAAAAAACAGCTCATCCACGATCTCGAACTGGATCGCGACGAGGCCTATTCCTGCCCCGAGACGCTGTTCCACACCATTGTCAGCTGGGAGCCGCTCCTGTCGGCCCGCGCCGCCAAGCGCCGGCTGCGGATCGCCGAGATTCCCGGTGACGAGCCGCCGCGCGTGGGAGGCGAACGCAAGCTCCAAATTTGGCGCTGGGGCGCGGCTTATTATTTCCAATTTCTGCGGGACTTCCTGTTGTGGCGGTGACACGCATGGCGGACGAACACCCCCAAAAAACAGAGAACCTGAATCCGCCCGCCGGGAACGGAAACGGGGAGACCTTGCCATGGTGGCGGACCGCGCGGTTTTTCGGCCTTGGGCTGGCCGCGTTGGCTGTTCTCGGGGCTGTTTTGCGCCTGTGGGGCTGGCCGGCCCAGGCGTTGTTGGACGATGAATGGCATGCGCTGGATTTTGTTTTGGGGAAAACGTTTTTGGGCGTCCTGCTCTTTCAAGGGATGGGCGCCAACAGCATTCCGGTCAACATTTATTCCTGGGTGCTGCTGCATACCGTGGGCTGGTCGGAGCCGCTGCTGCGGCTGCCCTCCACGCTGGCCGGCATCGCCGCGCTGGTGCTGTTGCCGCTGCTGGCCGCCCGTCTGTGGGGGCGGACGGTGGCGCTGGTGTTCGCCGCGCTGTTGGCGATGGCGCCGGTCACCATCTTCTACAGCCGGGTGGCGCGCCCCTACGCTCCGGTCATGCTGCTGGCCGCCGCCTCGGTGCTGCTGACCCTGCTGTGGCTGCGGGATCATCGCCGTCGTGACGTGGTGCTGGCGGCCCTGTGCGGGGTGGGGGCGATCTATTACCATTTGTACGCCGTCATTCCGGTCGGCCTGGCGCTGGCGGTGGCCTCCGGTTATGTGTTGGCGCATCGCTGGAAATGGGTCCGGCAGCCGATGCCGCCGCTGGCCGATGTATGGCTGGCCGGCGGCCTGATGGCCGTGCTGGGCGGCCTGCTGGTCGTGCTGCCCAATCTGCTGGATCCGTGGTGGATGCATGGCATCCACGGAGTCGACCGCGCCACCGCCGATACGGCCTTCACCGTGCTGGGGCTGTTCGCCGGCACCCCCGTGCTGGCGCTGCAGGTGCTGTTGGGGGGGCTGGCGCTGTTGGGCTGGCTGTGGATCCTGGTCCAGTCGCGGCCGCTGGGCCTCGCGCTGGGCGTGCCGTTTGCGGGATTCGCCCTGGCCATGGCACTTTCCACCCAGGACGGGGCGCACGCCGGCATCCAGGTGGCGCGTTACGGCATCGCCTTCTTCCCGCTGGCCTACCTGCTGGTTGCCGCGGCGCTGGCGGCCGCCGCCCGCGGTGTGGCGCGGTGCCTTCCGGAACGTGCCCGGCTGCCCGTTGCGGTGCTGGCCGCGGCGGCGTTGGCCGCGCCCTATCTGGCCACCAGCCCGCTGTGGACGACCTACCAGCACCCCAATAATTTCACCAACCATTCCGCCTACCAGTACCGCTACGAACCCATCAACTGGGAGCTGAGCCCTGAACGCGATCTGGTGCCGGGGTATCGCATGTCCAGCGCCGACATTCCCCCCCTGTACCGGGGAAAGATTGCCTCTCTTGGTATTCGTGGCGTTATTGAATACCCGATGCTGATTGGCGACCATTTGAACCTGCATTACTTCTCTCAGCACGACCATCGGTATCCGGTGCGTCTCGGCTATGTCGACACGGTGCGTTTTTCCCCCTTGTCATCGGAGGACAAGTGGGTTTTTGATGACACCCCCATCGACTACGTGCTGAGCCGCATCCCGCCCGGCCTGCGGCGCAACTGCCGCTGGTATAGCATGGCGGACCTCTCGGATGCGGACAAGTTGCGCCGCACCTATCCCGGCTGGCTCGTGGTCGTGCATCGCAACCTGCTGCGCGAAACGTTTCCGTCCCAGTTCGGGCCGAAAACGAAGGATCACCCATTGGCCCTGTCGGTCGCCCGGCGTTTGTATGACGCGTTGGGGCCGCCGGTGTATCGGGACACGCACATTGCGGCGTGGGTGGTGCGATGATGGCCGCTGTTGATGCCGCTTCTCAGGGCACTCGTGTCATTGGCCTGGTTGGCCGGGCCGGAGGTCGCGATTGCGGCAGCGGATCAGTAGGACGAGCCAGGCGGCCAGGCCGATCCCGGATAGCGTTAGGCCGGGGATAAGCAGCGGCGGGCGGTACCGTAGTTCTACCGTGTGCCGGCCCGGTGGCAGCATCAGCCCGAGAAAACCGACATTGACCTTCATGAGGCGGCCGGCCGGCCGGCCGTCAACGGTCGCCTGCCAACCGCGGTCAAAGGGGATGGAAAGGAATAGCAATTTCTCGCGGTCCAGTTCAATTTGGCCACGGAAGCGGTCGGGCCGGAACGTTTCCAGTATCAGGGAGCTTTGCCGCAGCCGGGCCGCACATGCATTCAGGTCGAACGGAGTTTCATCGGCCAGCGGGTTGTAAGAGGTGAGTGCGGCCAGGGCCGACTGATCCGACGGCTCCACCACCGCCGCCTGGAAGAGCGTGGCGTCCCTGACGGCGGGCGCCAATGCGGTGAACAGTTCGGGCGTGATGGTCTGGTCATAGGCGAACCCCAGGGGCAACCATGGCCGGCAACGGAAAGCGGTGACGTCGCCCCACGTTCCGACCTCCTCATACATGCTTGCCGCTTTGCGATAGGGCTCCGGGGTCTTGGTCAAATTATACTTGGTTCCGGCCCAGATTTGCAACCAGGGGCGTTGGACCAGGCCAACGCACCAGCGGGTTTCACGTTCATTGCTGGCATTCAAAACGCCAACGGCATCCAAAAAACGGATGTAGTGGAGTTGGTTGAATGAAGCGTAGCAGGCGGACCCGTAAAAATTCTGCACCATGGCATCATTGAAGCTGTTGTGCATGGCGGGGCCGGAGGAATAATCCTTGTTGATCCGGTAGAACGGTGCCGGGTCGCTGGCACGGAGGGCGGCCAAGGCGTCCATGGTGTAGTCGTTATAACCGATTTTCTGATGTAGTTCAGCCTTGGTGACGACGGGGCGGTCATTGAGGGTGACGCGGGCGAACCAAACGAGTTCACCGGCGGCCAGGATTACCAGGGCGCCTTTGGCCAAATTCGTCAAGGCGGCGTTCCGGCGGGCCGGTTCCGGGTGTTTGGCGGTGGCCAGCCGTCGTCCGTTGAACCATGACCAGGCGGCCAGGAGCAGGGCATAGGCGGCCAGCAGGGCGACGGCCCAATTGCGCATATACAGGTTTATCACCGGTGTGTTGCGGCTTGCCGCTGGTGGCGCGAGGATGGTGATGTCACGCCCCGGAATGGTGAAGGGCAGGGACGGTTCGGCCGTCGGCAGAAGCAGGCAGGCGAGGAGGATGCCCAGGGTGCCACCCAGCAGAACAAGGTTTAGGCGAGCACCGTTTTCCAGTCGGGTCAACACCCGGACCCCCAGCAGGATGAGGGTGGTGGTGATGAACAGGGACAAGAGCCGGTAGTAATCGCCCTGGAACAGCCAAAATGCGTGCCGGACCCAAGGGAGCAATACGGGAACCAGGACCAGCGTCAAGACGCCGGCATACAACCAGCGCAACCGTTTCCCGCACACCACGAAGAGTTGCGGGATGAGCAGCAGCATGAATAGGCCGCAGTAAAACACCGGCGCTTCCAAATAGTTCTGCCAGCCGATATAACCCGAACCGATCCCCATCATGTCCGTGGACAGGCTTCGGTAGAACGCCGTCAGTAGTTCCAGCGGGCTGGCCAACTGCAACGGCGATTGGGCCAGCAGGCGGCCCGCATGGGACGCCTCGCCGCCGCCCCGTGGGCTGTGCAGCATGACGTCCATGGAGCTGATGGTCCAGGCGCTGCTGGCCAGCACGCCGATGACACAGACGGCGCCGAAAACCAGGATCAAGCGCCCTTCGGCCAGCAACCGGGCTCGAACTGGTGCGGCGGCTTTGGGCGGGGGCGATTCTTCGGCGCGCCGTTCCGCGCGGCGCAGCAGCAGGTAAGCTAACGTGAACAGGGCGAAGCCCCAGTATTCAAAAGGTTGCAACATGCCGAGCAGGCAGATGGGCAGGGGAATTAACCAGACACTGCCGCGCTGGGAAAAATGTTCCACGGCCAGCAGCAATAGCGCAAGGTAAACGGCTTCGGTGGAAAAGACGTTCCAGCAGGAGCCGAGGATCAGATAGCCGGAGAGGCCGTATGCCAGTGCCCCTAGAAAACGGGCCAACCGACCCACCTCTGTGCAACGTAGGAAGGCGCCGAAGAAAAGGATGGCCAACAGGCATTTCACCGCCTCCATGCCGCCAATAGCCGTGGCAACAGTGGCCGGATCGCATTGGGCAATGACCGGCCAGGAGAAGGGGTCGCCGAACATCAACACCGAAAAAGCATGGCCAAGGCCTTGGTGCGCACTCCAAGACGGAGCGTCATAACGGTGCAGGTAAAACGAGCCTTGACAAAAAGACGGGTAAAAAACGTTGATCGAGTCGCTGCCGATATCGCGGAACAGGAAGGTCCGGTCACCTGCCAAGAATGCCCAAAAGACGGCCAAGACACAGCCGGCAACCACCAGCAATGCGACTGCGACGGTTAGGCGACGGTGAAGCAGGATACCGGAACCGGTGGCCCCTTGAGGTAGCGGGGTATGGGATGGCATGATAATTCCGTGTGATGTGCGATGCCTTGCTGAATGATGGGGGGGGGCAGTATTAAACCCAAAGAGGAGTGGCGGAACGGGGTGTCGTGGGCAGCAGAGCCAGGAAAGTGAATCACAGGTGATTGGAAAAGAAGGTTTTAATTTTTAAAATTATCATATCTTGATCTTCTTGGCATAACTCATAATAACATGGTAGGCGGATCAGGCGTTCAGAGAGGTTTTCCGTGACAGGCAGATCTCCCGGCTTACAACCGTATTGTTGTCCCATGGGCGAAGTGTGTAGGGGAACGTAGTGAAACACGGCGAGGATGTTGCTTTCCCTCAAGTATGTCAGCAATCGGGTGCGAACGGCCGCGGAGTTTGTGATGATGTAAAACATGTGGGCATTATGCTCGCAATCTGCCGGGATTTGTGGCAGGCGCAGGTGTCCGGTGTCGGCCAACGGTTGGAGTCCGACGGCGTAGCGTGCGTGGATGGCATGCCGTTGTCGGGTGATTTCGTTGGCCTGCTCGAGCTGGGCATACAGAAACGCTGCAATGAGTTCCGACGGCAGATAGGAGGAACCGATGTCCACCCAAGTGTATTTGTCCACTTCGCCGCGGAAAAACTTGGAGCGGTTGGTGCCCTTTTCCCGGATGATTTCTGCGCGTTTGACAAAACGCGGGTCGTTGATGACCAATGCACCACCTTCGCCGCTGATGAAGTTCTTGGTCTCATGGAAACTGTAGCAGCCAAGGTGTCCAATGGTGCCGAGGTATCGGCCCTTGACGGTGGCGTTGACCCCTTGGGCGGCGTCCTCGATGACCAACAGGTGGTGTTTGGCGGCCACCGCCATGATGATATCCATTTGACAGGCAACACCAGCGTAATGGACAGGAACGATGGCCTTGGTTTTTGGGGTGATGGCTGGTTCGATTTTTGTTTCATCAATATTCAATGTGTCGGGTCGAATATCCACAAAGCGGATGGTGGCACCGCGGAGGGCAAAAGCATTTGCGGTGGAGACGAATGTGTAGGATGGCATAATGACCTCATCACCGGGGCCAATCTTGGCAAGCAAGGCGGCCATTTCCAGTGCGGCCGTACAGGAATGGGTTAATAGTACCTTTGGGGCGTGGAACTTCTCCTCCATCCAAGCATTGCACTTCTTGGTGAACTGGCCGTCCCCCGCCAGGTGTCCCTTCTGCACGGCCTGCGCCATGTAGTAAAGCTCTTTCCCAACGATGAACGGACGGTTAAATGGGATGGCGTTGTTCATGGAGAACTCCCCAACCTTAATGCTCAGTTATATTAATCTTTTCCGCAACGATAAATTTAGGGCGATTTTTTACTTGGTCAAAAATTTTTCCTATATAAATCCCAATAATTCCTAAGGAAAACATTAACATTCCGCCAATAAACCAAATGGACAAAATTAAACTGGCATATCCTTTGACTTGAATTTGCCCCATTAGATACATGAAATAATAGAATACGGCAACGAGCAACGACAGGAATGACATGGCAAATCCGGCAACAGTAAACATTTTTAGCGGTTTGTCGGAAAATGCAATTATATTGCTGATTGCCAACTTAATAAGTTTAAGCAGGGAATAAGATGATGCCCCTGCATTGCGGTTTCCATGGGTTACTGGAAGGTGAAATTTTCGGAACCCTACCCATTGTGACATGGTAGGAAAATAACGGATTTTATCTCCCATGGACAAAATTGACTGTATAACTTTGCGGTGATAGATGCCAAAGTTGGCCACACTATGATCCAGTTTGGTGTTGGTAAGATATCCGAAAAATTTATAGAATATCCATGATTGAAAACGTTTGATGATACCATCTTGTCGGTCATGGCGCTGGGCAAACACGGAATCGTACCCTTCGCAAGCCTTTTTGTAAAGATTTGGTATTTCCTCTGGGACGTCCTGCAGGTCGCAGTCCATAACCACTATCCATTCTCCGGTGGCGTAAGTAAGTCCTGCGGTGATGGCATAATGCTGGCCGAAGTTGCGTGATAGATTGATGCCTTTGACACGGGGATCTTCTTTGCAGATGGTCAAAATTTCCGCCCAGGCATTGTCCGGGCTGGCGTCGTCGACGAGGATGAGTTCAAAATCGGAAAATACGGACTCCGCGCTTTTCTTAATCCGTTCATGGAGTTCTCGTAGAAACACGCGTCCCATGTACACGGGAACGACAACGGATAGGCGTTTGGTTGGGGTGTTCATGGTTTTCTCCTCACACCTTGGTGGTCACAACTGACCCTGGTGGGGATGAACGCTGTCGGCTGGTCCATAATGGATTCATTGTTTAAAAGATACACCAGCAAAAATATTCTTTTCGTGGTTTGCCCCATCATGGAATTGCCGGGGCTGTGTTTTACTGTTCACGCCCCTGGTCTTCCACGGTAAGATAGAACGCCCCCCCCCAAGCCGGCGGCGCTTTTACAGCCCGGTCAGGAGCTGCGGCCAGGCGGTGCGGTAGGGGTGGGCGCCAAAGGTTGCCACCTCTTCCGGCAGCAGGATCATGCCGCCGTTGTGCCAGCTTCTGCCGGTTCCCAAGTAGTCGAGGATGGCCCGTTGCAGACGGGTGTCGCGGGGGGCGGTGGCGGCATCGAAGGGGCTCTGCAGGAAGACGAACCATAGCCCCTCATTGGGGGTGGCGGGCACCGGGACGAGGTAGAGTTCGCGCAGCAGCCGGACCAGGTTGGCCTCGGGCGGCAGGCAGTCCTCCAGCTGTTCCGAGAACATCCAGGAGGTGCAAACAATGGCCCGTGGCGCCGGATCGGGGAAGCGCTGACCGAAGAGCGCCAGGGCCTCCTGGAAGGAGCTTTGGCAGGCTTCGGGCGTCATGTCGCCGCCGGACGGGATGTGCAGGTCGAGGACGATGTCGCCCTTTTTTAGGACGCAGCGCCATTCGTGGTGCAGCAGGCAGACGCGGCGGGGCAGGGCTTTGCCGAAAGGCGACACCGGGTTGCCGGTGACGGTCTCGGCGGTTTCCGCGAAGGAGGAAAGCCAGCTGCCGGGCGGTTCCGGCTGCGCGGGGGCGAAGCAGCGGTCGCCGGCGGCGGTAAAACGGACGTTGTCCGCGGCCAGCACGACGGTTTCGCCGCTGCCCTGGCGGCGGTAAACGCGATAATCGCCGGCGTAGGGCATGCGCCAGAACTCGAAGCGGCCGATACGGAAGAACAGGTTGGGCGCCAGATAGGTGGCCAGCCAGCCGATCTGGCCCCGGTAAAGGCCCAGGCGTCCCGGGTTGCCGCGCCGGTAGTTGGCGGCGTAGCAGGCGACCTGGCGGCAGGTGTCGCGGGTCACCTGCTCCGGCAGCGGCAGGGTGGCGTGATAGGCGCGGACGGCGGGAATGAAGGCCAGGGCGGCGGTCAGGTAAAACAGGCCGGCATCGTCGCCCAGACTGGCGCGCAGTTCCGGCCATTCCCATTGCAGGCTCTCCCGCGGGCCGGCAAAGACCCGCCAGTGGACGTACCAGGCCAGGCGCAGCAGCGCGGGGTCGCCGGCGATGCGGTCCGCGAGGGCGGTCACCGCCGCCGGAAACGCTTCATTGAAACTGCCGTACTGCCAGGCGTCGCGGAGGGTGTCCGGTTGCAGAAAAGCGGGGCGGTGGTCCGGGAAGACGGCCTGCGCGGCGTCCCAAAACGGGGCGAAGGCGCCACGGAGGGGTTCTTCGTGGAGCGCGGACAAAACGGCGTCGAGGTTCATAGGTGTGATGTGGGGGTGGGCATATTGCACGGAATTACGGAAAAACGGAAAAACGGAAAACAGGGCCGGGAACAACGTGACCGGTCGAATGTACCCCCTCATTTAACGGATCGCATTTGACCCGTCACGTTGTTCCGGGCTCTGATCAATCCCAAAGCGTTACGTTCTTATTTCTACGTTGTTAGATTGAAAATCGTGGTCGTTATCGTGCTCGTTGTCGTCATCGAATCGAGTACGAAAACGACCACGACAACGAACACACCCTGTCGAGAATGTGACAAAGTAGAATTATTCAAAACTTTAGCTGGACTCCGGTTTCGGCATGATGCACGGCGTGGCAAGCGACGCAGGCGCCGTCGGGGGCGGGCAGCAACGGGGGCAGGGTTTGCCGGCAGGCGGCGGCCCAGGGGGTGCCGGGCGGGGCGGCGGCCAGGCGCGGGCAGCGGGGGTGGAACGGGCAGCCGGCCGGCGGATCCAGGGGCGACGGGACGTCGCCGGCCAGCCGGACCAGCGGCCGCTCCCGGCGCGGGTCGGGCACCGCGGCCAGCAGCGCCTGGGTGTACGGATGGCGCGGGTTGGCAAACAGGACGGCGGCGGGTGCGCTCTCGACCAAATGTCCGAGGTACATGGCCGCCACCCGGTCGCTCATGTGGCGGACCACGGCCAGGTTGTGGCTGATGAACAGGCAGGTCAGGCGGCGGCGGGTCTGCAGGTCGAGCAGCAGGTTGAGGATCTGCGCCTGCACCGAAACGTCCAGGGCGCTGGTGGGCTCGTCAAGCACCAGCAGCTCCGGTTCCAGCACCAGGGCGCGGGCCAGGCTGAGGCGCTGGCGCTGGCCGCCGGAGAATTCGTGGGGATAACGGTCCAGGGCGGTGTCGTCGAGGCCGACCTCGGCCAGGGCGCGGCACACCGCCGTGCGCCGTTCCGCCGCCGCCAGTTCCGGCCGGTGCACGTCCAGGCCTTCGCCGACCAGCCGTTCCACGGTCAGGCGCGGCGACAGGGCGGCCAGCGGATCCTGAAAGACGATCTGCAGGTGGCGGCGCATCCGGCGCAGTTCGCGCCGGTCCCAGGCCAGCATGTCGCGGCCGAGGAACAGCAGGCGCCCGCGGGCTTCGCGCAGCAGCCGCAGGACGGCCAGGCCGACGGTGGTCTTGCCGCAGCCGGATTCGCCCACCAGGCCGAAGGTTTCGCCACGGTTCAGGGTGAACGACACGCCGTCCACCGCCCGGGCCAGCCGCGGCGGGCCGGCGCCCCAGCCGCCGCCAACCGTGAAATGGACGCGCAGCCCGTCGACCTCCAGCAGCGGTTGGGGCGCGGCGGCCGGAGCGGGGGACGTGGCGGCGGCAGTGGCCGCGACCGCGGCGGCTGCCGGCTCGTCGCGGGGCGCCGGGGGTGGGATGGCGGCGGCCGGGGGCGCCGCCGGCCCGAGCAGGTGGCAGGCCGCCGTGTGGCCGGGGGCGACGGTGTGCAACGGGCATTCGGTGGCGGCGCAGGGGGCGAAGGCGAGGGCGCAGCGGTCGTGGAAGCGGCAGCCCGCCGGCCAGTGGGTGGCGGCCGGAACCATGCCGGGGATGGCAGCCAGCGGCCGGCGGGGCGCCTGGTCCAGCGGCAGCGACTGGAACAGGGCGCGGGTGTAGGGGTGGGCGGTGGCGGCGAACAGCTCGCGGCGCGGCCCCTGTTCCACGATGCGGCCGGCGTACATCACGCAGACGCGGTCGGCGATCTGGTTGACGATGCCGAGGTCGTGGGTGATGAACAGCACCCCCATGCCGGTTTCCCGCTGGAGGTCGCGGATCAGCTCCAAAATCTGCGCCTGGATGGTGACGTCGAGGGCGGTGGTCGGCTCGTCCGCAATCAGCAGGCGCGGCCGGCAGGCCAGGGCGATGGCGATCATCACCCGCTGGCGCATGCCGCCGGACAGCTGGTGCGGGTAATGCCGGGCGCGCTCGGCCGGGTCCGGGATGCCGACCCGCTGCAGCAGCGCCGCCGCCTCGCACTCCGCCTCGCGCCGGCCCAGGCCGCGGTGCAGGCGCAGCGGCTCGGCGATCTGGCGGCCGATGCGGTGCAGGGGGTTGAGCGAGGTCATCGGTTCCTGGAAAATCATGGCCAGGCGGTCGCCGCGGCGCCGGGCCATTTCGGCCTCGGACAGCGGCAGCAGTTCTTCGCCGTCGAAGCGGATGCTGCCGCCCGGATGCGTCGCATTGGGCGGCAGCAGGCGCATGATCGAAAACGCCGTGGCCGACTTGCCGCAGCCGGACTCGCCCACCAGCGCCAGGGTCTCGCCGGCGTCCAGGGTGAAGGAAACGCCGTCAACCGCCCGCGCCGCCGGCCCGCCCGGCAGCCGGAAATGCGTCTGCAAATTGTCGACGGCGAGCAGCATGGCGGTGGTGGACGGCCTTTGGGGTTGGCAGCAACACAGCGGTTTGCTAATGTAATTCCGGATTTTCCGGGCGAGGCGGGCATGGAATACGAACGGGGCGTAGCGATAGCGATTCCGATACCGATACCGACCCCGATGGAAAACCTCGCCGGGATGATTCCCCCCCTGCACCCCAGCGACCGTGGGAACAGTGCTGTAGCGGCGCCTGTGCCAGGCGCCCCTGGAGTTTGGCACTGGTTGCACCTGCATGTTGCGCATTGGCGTGCGAACCTGGCCGTTCCTGTTGTCAAGTGGTGCGGAATAACTTCACGGCGTTACGGCACGTCCCAGGCAGGCAAGATTGCCTGCCTCACGTTGAGGGCCGTCCATCTTTGGCGGGTAACGTGACGCAGGCACTCTTGCCTGCGAGGAACGTCGACCAGGCAATCCTGCCTGGTCCTGGAGTTTGGCGAAACTCAACGGGTACGGTTTTCCCGTCCCGGCGGGACGGGGCGGGAATAGGCAGGGGCTTCAGCCCCTGTTTTGCCCGCCCCCCCCTTTCGCG
>Ga0265297_10004197_pt1 | contig 24066 bp, 24 predicted proteins | sample Munlanlwell13791_FD_192502 | JGI IMG/M metagenome (GOLD analysis project Ga0265297, IMG submission 192502) | Leachate microbial communities from a municipal landfill in Southern Ontario, Canada - Leachate well 137-91 | ecosystem: Engineered > Solid waste > Landfill > Unclassified | place... | reverse complement strand
CATGCTGTCGATGAAATTCAATGTGCTGTATCAGTTTTACGGATTTTTTTCCACCAAATTGCTAAAACAAAAAATCGTGACGGCTGAAAAAGATCCGGGAGAGTTACGGTTCGTTTACGGTTTTACGGCGGCGATGTTCTTGCTTTCTTTTTTTCTGCTGTATTTCGACAAGTTCACTGCCGTGGCTTGGGGTTTGGATCTGGCGGTGTCTTTTCTGACCTTGCTGGCGAGCTTTGCCAATATCTGCGTCGCCGCGCTGATGTATGTGCTGTTCAAGAAACTTTTTAACAAATCATAAAGATGGGGATCAGGGGGAAACAAAAAATTTGCCGGAAGAAAATATTGGGCGATTCCGGTTTTGTCAACGGAAACTGCTGGTTAGCCAAAAATGTCGGTCATCCGCCGTCTTCTCGCTGCCAGTATTGCGAATTGGAATTCAAGCACTGCTTATTTTCGCGTTATCTGGCGATCAGCGTTATTTTGGTTTTTTTGCTTTTGCTGATTTCTTATCTGGTTGAAGGGGGTATTTCGCGAACATTAATCTTGTCTATTTTCGTGCTGATCATCACCTACGGTTATTTTTTCAATAAGAGCACTGAGGCCATCATTGAAGCCAGTTTTTCAGAAAAAAAATCTAAAGAGGCCTTCAAAGATCTGGCTGTTACCCTGAAACAAAGAGTGGCCGATCAAACCGGAGAATTGAAAGCGCGTGCCAGGCATTTGGAGAAGCTGCTAAAAATGCGCGAAGAGTTTCTGGACATCGCCAGCCATCAGCTTAAAACCCCGATCTCCGTCATTCGCGGGACACTGTCCATGTTCCGGGACGGCTCAATGGCTAAATTGCCACAGACGGAACAGCGCAAGTTCATGGACAATATCTATCATAAGACGGAAAAACTAAATGTCATTATTGCCGACATTCTGCGCGCCTCGGAAATTGAATCGGAGGACTTCAAGATTAATGCCAAAACGGCGAAGCCGGCTGATTTGTCGGCCATCCTGAGGGCGGTTTATGACGATTTGCGGGAATTGGCCGAGGAAAAGGGACTCCGGTTGGAATTGAATCTGCCGGCCAAGCCGGCGCCGCAGGTTTTGACCAGCGCTGATTTTTTGGAGCAGGCCTTTTATAATTTAGTCGATAATGCTATCAAATATACGGCCAAGGGACGGGTCGGCATTGATTTGGCTGTCAAGGGCGATCAAGCGACGGTCAAAGTCAGCGATACCGGCATCGGCATTCCCGCCGCTGATCGCAAAAAAATGTTTGAGAAGTTCTCGCGCGGGAAAAACGCGGTTAATATGTATACTGACGGCTCGGGCTTAGGGCTGTTTATCGTCAAACGAATGGTCGAGGCGCATCCGGGCGGGAAAATATCTTTCGAGAGTGTTGAGGGCCAGGGCACGTCTTTTTCTGTCATTTTGCCGATAGCCAAGTAGCGGCGTTTTATTAATAATGGCGTTCTTGAAATAAATGGCTGAATCTGTTAAAGTGCGTCTATTGGAAGTCGCTATTAAATAAGCTTTTTATGAAACTAACCATCGAAGAGGTCGAACATATCGCCACTTTGGCCCGGCTCCGGCTGACCGAGGCGGAAAAGGATCGATACGCGCAACAGCTATCCGGCATTCTTGACTATGTCGAAAAGCTTTCAGCGGTTGATACGGCTGACATCGAGCCCACTTCCCAAGTTACCGGCTTGACCAATATCATGCGCGAGGATGAAATCATCCCCAGCGGCATTAATGAAGGGCTCTTGGCCTGCGCGCCGGAGTCGTCCGACGGCTTTATCGCCGTGCCGAAAATTTTTGAAAACAAATAATTTGATTATGTCCGATTTGAATAAATTGACTTTGCTCGAGGCCTTCCAAGGGTTGAGGGAGAAAAAATTCAGTTCGCGCGATTTGACTGAAGCTTGTTTTGAGCAAATTAAGAAATATGATGATCAAATCAAGGCGTTCATCACTTTGAATGAAGCCGAAGCTTATGCTCAAGCCGAAGCCGCGGATGAAAAAATCCAATCGGGCGCCAGTGTTTCGCCGCTCGCCGGCATTCCGGTGGCGATCAAGGATGTTTTTTGCACAAAGGGGCTGAAATCAACCGGCGGATCAAAGATTTTGGAAAATTATATTCCGCCGTTTGACGCGACAGTCGTTAAAAAAATCAGGGAAAATGATGCGGTTATTTTAGGCAAGGTCAATTGCGATGAATTCGCTATGGGCGGATCCACCGAGAATTCCGGTTTTTTTCCGACTAAGAATCCTTGGGATTACGATCGTGTTCCCGGCGGCAGTTCCGGCGGTTCAGCCGCGGCGGTGGCGGCCGATTTGGCGATTTTTTCCTTGGGAACGGATACGGGCGGCTCTATCAGGCAGCCGGCTTCTTATTGCGGCATCTCCGGCCTTAAAGTGTCTTACGGCCGCGTCTCGCGCTATGGCGTTAGCGCCATGACTTCCTCATTAGATACGATTGGCCCGTTCGGCAAGTCCGTCGAAGATATCTCTTTGATCTTAAAATATATTGCCGGACGCGACAGCCAGGATTCGACCACGCCCGAGATCGCCGTCGATGATTACAGCGCTGAAATCTTGAAAGATATCAAAGGCCTGAAAATCGGCTTGCCGAAGGAATATTTTGTCGAGGGCATGGCGCCGGGAGTACGTGATCGCATTCTAGGGGCGGCTAAAAAGTTCGAGGGTCTTGGCGCCGAGGTGATCGATATTTCTTTGCCGCACACTGATTTGGCGGTGGCCGCTTATTATATTATTTGCCCCTGTGAGGTTTCGAGCAATATGGCCCGTTATGACGGCATCAAATACGGCCTGTCACAGCGTTCCGGCCATGGCTTGTTGGATATTTATCTGGACAGCCGGGCCGAGGGCTTGGGCGCCGAAGTCAAACGCCGGATCATGATCGGCACTTATGCCTTATCCGCCGGCTATTATGACGCCTATTACAAGAAAGCCATGCAGGTCAGGACCTTGGTTTGCCGGGACTTTGAAGAGGCCTTTAAATCAGTCGATGTCATTCTGACTCCGGTGACGACTACGCCGGCTTTCAAGATCGGAGAAAATTTCAATGATCCGCTGAAAATGTATTTGGAAGACGTGTTCACTATTCCGGCTTCGCTGGCCGGCTTGTGCGGTTTGGTCATCCCGGCCGGCTTGTCGGAAAATTTGCCGGTTGGCATGCAATTGATCGGCAAGCGTTTCGATGAAAAGGCAGTTTTACGGGCCGGCCATCAATTCCAATTAGCTACTGATTATCATCGGCAAAAGCCAAAGCTGTAATTTGCCGGATATTTTTTCAGATGTTATAATGAATTATCTCAATTAAAATTAATCTTAAAAATATGGATAATATGGAAGGACAGAAAGGCAAAAAAAGCTTAGTTGTCGGTTTAATCGTCGGGATTATCGTGTTGGCGATATTGGCGTTGATTGCGGCTGCGGCTACGGGCGCGATTACGTTGGGCGGATTATCGGCTAAAGACGCCGCGGTTAAGGCGGAGAAGTTTATTAACACTGAGTTGCTGGGCGGCCAAGGCGACGCAATCATTAAAGTCGTTGGCGAAGAGGGCGGACTTTATAAGCTAGAGGTCTCCTATCAGGGGCAGAAAATCGATTCTTATATGACTAAGGACGGCAAATTTTTCTTCCCCTCGGTTTATGATATGGCTTCGACTACGGCTCCTGCCGCTGCCGATAGTCCTGCCGCCGCCGCTGCTGAAGCGCCGAAAAATGACAAGCCAATTGTCGAATTATTCGTCATGAGCTATTGCCCTTACGGCACCCAGATTGAGAAGGGTATTATTCCGGTGGTGCAGGCCTTAGGCAATAAGATTGATTTTAAATTGAAATTCGTTGATTATACCATGCATGGCGACAAGGAAAATCAAGAGAATCTGCGCGAGTATTGCATTGATCAGGGCCAGAATAATAAATTGCTCGGTTATTTAAGTTGTTTTTTGAAGAGCGGCGATTCGACCGCCTGTTTGAAGTCAACCGGGGTTGATGAGGCCAAAGTCCAGACCTGCATGGATTCGACAGCGAAGACCGAACAGATTACCGGCACTGATTTTTCCGTCCATCAGGCGGATAATCAAAAATACGGCGTTCAGGGCTCTCCGACCTTGGTTATTAACGGCACAACCGTTCAATCGGCCAGGGACAGCGCCTCTCTCTTGAAAACCATCTGCGGCGCTTTCAGCTCCGCCCCGAGCGAATGCGATCAAAAATTGTCAACGGCTTCGCCATCGGCCGGTTTCGGCGAGGGGACCGACAGTTCCGCGACTGACGCCAGCTGCGAGTAGCAACTTAGATTTTTAAAAAACACTCTTGTTTAGAAATATTCGAGAGTGTTTTTTTGATTTCAGATGGAGTTGACGGATTTTTTATTTGATTATTTTAATCGCTTTGCCATTGATCAAGGCATCGGCGATTTTTGCATAAGCGGAATAGATTATCCTTTGGTAAGTGCTGGTTGAGGTATGCATTTTCTCAGCCGCTTCCTGTTGATCCAAGCCGTTAATATGCCTTAGGCGGTAGGCCTCCATTTCTTCAACGGTAAGCTCCACAACCTCAAGATCCCTCATGGATATTCCTTGAGGCTTAAAATAGACAACATTGGGATTGAATTGTATTTTTCGGCACAATTTTGGTCTTGGCATATTTAACCTTGGGTATTTTACGATCGTTTGGCGGCGAAACGATTAATTAAACAGCAGAATCAAGGAGCCGATGCTTCAGCTCCTCCAAATCTGCTCCCATTCAAATACAATGGGATTTATTCTGATGCTCTATTGCGGCAGCGGCGACCTAAACCTAGTCCTCTATTGCTGCAATTCTTACGACCAGATCCGGTTCCAGGGCAATTATTCTGCTTATCGGCTGTTTTTCCGTCATTTCCGCATTTGCCCAAACCCCTGCCAGTTCTCGGACCTTCGCCTCGAGGGCCGGTTCCATTCATATTTGGCATATTTTTCAGTTAATTTAATGATATTTCGGCAATGCGACCTTTGCTTTAACACCGCCTATTATGAGTATATACCCATAACAGATATTTGTCAAGAGGTATCGCAGCATTATCGACTTGCCGCAGTAATCTGCCAAAAATGATTTTTCTGATGCTATTTTAAGAATTTACTGGCTAAATAAGTGGCAATCGGCATAGAAAGCATCAAACCGATGCTGCCGACTAAGGCCCGGACTATCTCCGTGGCGATAACATTATTATTTATCACCTGGAGAAAATCAACCGAACCGGCCGGACTCAAATAAAACAGCATCAATAAGGGCAAAGAGACCCCGACATAGGTTAAGAACAAGGTATTGACGATGGCTCCCAAATGGGTCTGTCCGATTTTGACCGCCATTTTGAATACTTGATTATCCGGCAGTTTGCTGTTAGCCGATTTGATTTGAGCGACTGCCTCAATCTGCCCCAGAATAATATCATCCAACACGCCGACAGCGCCGATCAATATCCCGGCCAGAAGCAAACCTTGGAAATTAATGTTGCCGGCGCTGGTGCCAATCAGCAGCGTTGCCTCTTCGGTAGAGAAACCGGATAATCTGGTTAGCCAAGTAAACAGATAGGCAAGTATTAAGGTTAAAATCAGAGAAATAAAAACCGTCAGTACCGCTAAATGAGATTTTTTATTAAATCCGTCGGTTACATAGATTATAATAACCATGACCAATAATGATCCTAAAATCGCGACCGCTAAAGGACTGGCGCCATTAAGCAGTTGGGGAATAATCAAGGCGACAATGACGATAAAACTTAGAATCAGTCCCAATAAAGATTTAAAGCCCTTCTGGCCGCCGATAATAACCGTGGCTAAAATAAAAATAATCGCTAAAACATACAGCCAATTAGTACGGATATAATCAGTCACAAAATAGCTTGTTTCGCCGTTATTATTGGCGATGGAATCGACATAAACCGCATCTCCGATCTTGTAGACGCCGATGGAAACTACGTCAAAATCACCGATGCCAAGCGATGTTATCTCTGTTCCTTTAAAATCGCCGCTTAAACCTTTGAGCAATAGGTTTTGTTGAATCGCCGTTGAACCGTCATCGCGAACAGTCATTTTTTCTGCCAGCACTTTGATCACTTTGGCTTTAAAAGTGACGCCGGCCTCGTCGGTCTTGGCATTAGTTGAAAAAGGCGCGGATAGCAGTAACGCCAAGAGGAAAATAAAAATTAACGATTTTTTTATCATAATTTTACTTAGCTAAATTCATTAAAGAAATGACTGCAAACATAAAAATTACGCCTAGAATCACTCCGAGAATGCTTAAATGCCCATGACCCAATTTTTTAGCCGCCGGAATCAGCTCATCAATCGCCACATAAAACATAATGCCGGAAACGCCGGCGAGCAGCCCGCCCATCAATGGGGGGCTTGAATAATTCATCAATAGCAGCCAGGCCAGCAAAGCGCCGATCGGTTCCGCAATGCCGGCGATGAAGGCATAAAAAATCCCTTGCCAACGGCTTTTGGTCGAGCAATAAATCGGCAAAGCAACGCAAAAACCTTCGGGAATATTATGAATGGCGATAGCCAGAGCCATTGTCAATCCCAAATAAGGATTCAATAAGGCCGAGGTAAAGGTAACTACGCCTTCGGGCAGATTATGCAAACCGATGGCCAGGGCGACAAATACGCCGGCAGCCATAAGTTTTTTATCGCCGATTTGACTACAGCTGATTTTTTTATTTGATTGCTTGGAAATCAAAATGATGTTATCGTCATGTTTACTGTCTCTGTCCAAAAAATAATGGGTTAGGATGTCCAGCAAGTAAGCGACAAATGCGCCGATTACGAAATAAAAAATCACGATATATTTATTATCCAGAATGGCGATTGATTCGGGCAGTAATTCAAAAAAAGACAAATAAACCATGATGCCGGCGGAAAAACCTAAACCCAAAGCGACACGCTTAAGAGGCAACCCTTTGAAAGCAAAGACGAAGAGCGCGCCCAGCAAAGAAGCCAGTCCGGCCAGAAAAGAAATCGTTAAAGCGAATTCGACATTAGATAAATTTAACATAATGGATTTAGAACGATAAATTTATCCTTATTTCCTTCTAACACAAAAGGATAAAGTATGAGCTGTTTGTGTTTATTGTAGCAAAAAATCGCCCTTTAGGCGACTTTTATTTTATAAGCAATTTATATTTTTTAAAAAACACCCTCCGATTTTCGCGGGGGGGTGTTTTTTAGTAACTTGGCACGTTGATTGGTTATACTTGCAGATGCGCCTCCCGATTTATCCCAATCAGTTTCAAATACAATAAAGTCAGGTCGGACAAGAAAGGCAATTTCTCGATTTCTTGAAGCGGCATAAAAATTTGCTGTTTGTGCTTTAAGGGTTCGGCATTCCTCATTTCGCCGCTGTATTTTGTTATTTCAAATAAGTGGCTGACAACTTTAACGTCATTCTCGCCTCTTTTGTAGAAGTAATCCTGGTGAGTTATTTCAGCGCATTCAAGTATTTCCAAATCGCATTCTTCTAAAATTTCTTGCTTCAGTCCGTCAATAATGCTTTGGCCTCCTTTTACTTTCCCCACCGGGATTGTCCAAAATCCGTATTTTACGTGTTCCTGCACTAAGATGTCGCCCCTTTCATTTTTTATAACGGCAGCGATTCCGTCGTGATCGACGATATCTTCCGCATTGTAGTTGATAGCCATAATGGAACAAATAATAATCGAGTCGTTTTGCTGAATGTAAAAATTGGCGGTGCTTTTCAGAGCCGACTTCAATTAAAAAATTGCGATATTAAATTATTAGCGATTACCTCCATTTTATTATCATCATAATTATCAATATGCGTAGCGAGGCAAAGAAATATTATTACTGATCCCCTGACTGCAAACCAAACACGAGGAAATTGATTTGATTGAAGACCTTTTATTGCCATTTCAACTTTCCATATCGTATAACTCCCGCAACACTTTATTCTATGTAGTTTTCCTGGAGCGATAACTTGGCGAGGATTCTCGGGATTGAAATGAACCTCGCAGATTTTCTTGAAAGAATACAAGCCATCAAAAAAAGGAAACCGACCGTTAATTTTGGCGGCGTCCTTATCGAACGAGGGGTGGCTTAAAAAATTAAGCATATTCTGAAAAATCAGTCCCTCTATAAAAAGTTAACTCATATGCGATTGACGCATTTAAGTCAGTGCCTATGTAAGGCGCTTCGGCATGCGATAAATCCTCAAGTTGCTTGCCGCTTAAATGGCCATATTTACTTATTACCCTATCAATCATTTTAATTTCCTCGGGCTTGAAGACTGATAAATCTGGGGCGTTAATGGTTTTATAAACCTCTGTTGGATTATAATCAGTATATTCCTGTTTTGATTCCACAGTCATTAATTTTTCTTTTACTAAATTACTAACAGCGTCGTCCATTTTTTCAGGAAACGGCCCCATTGGAAGCGCCTTGTATTCATCGCCAGTAATGGATTGTTGAAATTTCTCGTAAAAATCAAAATCAACAAAATATAATAATTTTGCCAATTTCTTCTTGCCCCTAATTTCTCCACCTAACTCTTGGGCTAGATATAAAATCAGGTTTTTATATTTATTTTGTTCAATTCTAGTCATAAAAATGCCAAATATCTTTATGTTTAAATTATAACACAAAATCAAGTGAATATACAATAAATAAATACGTAAACACGTAAATATCTAAAATTTAGATTTTATGATATTACAACCCAAGTTATCAAAATTACCTAAAATTACCCAATACTTGTGATTATAAATATAATCTTATATAATCCATGTATGGTTACAAACAATAAATTTAATACAGTCAATGGATTTTACGCCGCAAGAAAAAATCACTATTTTTAAAAACATCTTCCGGGGGCGAAAAGATGTTTTTGCCGTTTATTGGGAGAAGGCCGATAAAACAGCCAGCGGTTATACGCCGGCTTGTTTAAATGAGTGGAAGCAGGGGTTGTGCCATAAAATGCAAAGACAAAAATGCAAGGATTGCCCCAATGCTAAATATGTCGGACTTGATGATTATTATATCGGGCAACATTTACGCGGTCAAAAAATTTATGGCATTTATCCTTTACTCGAAGATAATCAGTCATATTTTATCGCGGCTGATTTTGATGGAAAAAATTGGAAAAAAGACGCTTTAAAATATTTAGAGAATTGTCTTAAATATAACCTATCCGTTTATATTGAACGATCAAAATCCGGCAATGGCGGTCATGTTTGGATATTTTTTGAAGATAGGTATCCGGCTTTCAAAAGCCGAAATATTGCTATAAATATTTTACGGGAAGCGAAAATAATCGATCAATTTGCCAAAGAAGATAGTTTTGACTGCTTATTCCCGAATCAAGATGAACATAGCGGCAAAGGATTTGGCAATTTAATCGCTTTGCCGCTGCAAGGCCAAGCTAGAGAAAACAGCAACACTATTTTTCTAGATCACAAGAATGGCCTATTGCCGTTTGATGACCAATGGGAATTTTTAAATCAGATTAATAAAATTACTGTTGCCAAATTAAATGACTTGTATGGTGAATTTAATAATATTGACGATAGCAACAATAGTCAGACCAAAAAGTTGAATTCACCCAAACAATTAATCATAACTGTCGCTGAGCAAATTTGTATCAGCAAGGTCAACTTACCCAGAGTATTGGTGAATTATTTACGGGAGGAATTGAATTTTGTCAATTCTGAATTCCTGATTAAGAAAAAAATGGGACTGAGTACTTACAAAATGGAAAGATATTTTAAGCTGATCAATTCGACAGAAAATAATTATGCGATTCCCAGGGGATTCCTAAACGAGCTGATAAATTTTCTTAATGAAAAAAATATAAGATTTACGCTTAATGATCAGCGCAATAAATGTGAAGAGATAAAATTTGAAATTTTCTGTAAACCGTATGATTATCAGCTGGAAGCGGTCAAGGATGTGCTGATTGAAGATAACGGCGTACTCGTTGCTCCGCCCGGCTCCGGCAAAACGATAATGGGCATAGACGTTATTGCTCAGTTAAAACAGCCGACGCTGATCTTAGTGCATAAAAAGCAGATTTACAGTCAATGGATCCAAAGAATTGAAAGTTTCATGAATATCCCCAAAAGAGAAATCGGTCAGATTTGTTCTAATAAGAAAATAGTCGGCGATAAGGTTACTGTGGCTATGCTTCAGACATTATCCAATGTGGATAATTTTGTTAAAGAATTAGGTCTTGACAACGTCGGGTTGGTTTTAGTGGATGAGTGCCACCATATTCCGGCCAAAACCTTTCGAAAAGTCATCACTAAATTAAACCCATATTATCTCTATGGCCTAACGGCTACGCCTAAAAGAAAAAACAATGATGAAAAACTGATTTATATATTTTTGGGGAAAATTCTACATACGGTCAATAAAAATTTCAATACTCAAAACCCAAATGAAAAATCTCGGTCTTATGAAAATAAAGAAACAAGAGTAATAATAAAAAATACCGAAATAGCCGTGCCGTTCAAAGTTAAAATTGATAATTTTCAAGTTCTGTCTAAAATAATCACATTTGATTCTAACCGTAATCAATTGATTGTTAACGATATCAGCCAGGAAGTTAACGGCGGGAATAAATGCCTGGTTTTAACTGAACGAAAGGATCATGTTGAAGCGCTAAGCTATTATCTTAGGGGGCAATATGAGATAATTACCTTGACTAGCGATCTGACTGAAAAGCAGAGGAACGAGAAATTAAAGCAAATCGAATCGGGCAATTATCAAATCTTAATCGCCACTGGCCAGTTAATCGGAGAAGGCACCGATTTCCCCGATTTAAACTGCTTATTTTTAGTTTACCCCTTTTCCTTTGAGGGTAAGCTTATACAATATATTGGCCGCATTCAACGAGGACAAAACTCAAACGGCAGGATTTATGACTATCGGGATATTAAAATCGACTATTTGGAGAAGTTTTACAAAAAGCGCGAAAAATATTACAAAAAAAATTTTTCATTTTAACTCGCCGAACCATGCAAGAATTATTAAAAAAACATTTCGGCTATGACGAGTTCCGAGCCGGACAGCAAGAGATCATCCAGGAGATAATCGACGGCCGGGATTGTTTGGTGCTAATGCCGACAGGCGGTGGTAAATCATTATGTTTTCAATTGCCGGCCTTGATGCTCGACGGCTTGACGCTGGTTATTTCGCCGCTTATTTCTCTGATGAAGGATCAAGTCGATCAATTGCGCGCCAATGGCATTGCCGCTGGCCTGATTAACAGCATCATGACTCCGCAAGAAATAATAGTCACGCAACAAAAAGCTAAAGAAAACAAGCTTAAAATTTTGTATCTGGCTCCCGAACGTCTGGCTGCATCAAGCTTCATAAATTTTCTTCAAGAAATTAAAATTTCTCTCATCGCTATTGACGAAGCGCACTGTATTTCCGAATGGGGCCATGATTTCCGTCCGGATTATCGTAATCTAAGAAAATTACGTGACATTTTTCCTGCTGTACCGGTTGTAGCCCTTACAGCTACGGCCACGGAGAAAGTCAGGGCGGATATCCTTTCACAGCTCTCTTTGAGAGAGCCGAAAATAGCTATTTCCAGCTTTGATCGGCCGAATCTCACCTATAGGGTTTTGCCCAAGAAAAAATTTAGTCCGCAATTGTCAAAACTGCTTAAAAAATATGAAAATGAAAGCGTCATAATATATTGCTTTTCACGAAAAAGCGCGGCTGCGCTGGCGGATAAGTTGCAAAAGGCGGGCTTTAAAACCGGCGCTTACCACGCTGGACTCAGCGCTCTTCAAAGGGAAAGAGTGCAAGATAAATTTATTAAAGACCAGATAAACATCATAACCGCCACCATCGCCTTCGGTATGGGAATAGATAAGCCGGATGTCCGCTTGGTAGTCCATTTGGATTTGCCAAAATCAATCGAGGGTTATTATCAGGAAACCGGTCGCGCCGGCCGCGATAGCTTGCCGGCCGAGTGTGTATTATTTTTCTCTCCTGGCGACAGGCAAAAACATGCTTATTTTATCAATCAAATTGATGATGAGGCGGAAAAAAATCGAGCTTGGAAAAAATTGGAGGACATACTGCAATATAGTTCGATAGATTCATGCCGGCATAAATATTTGCTAAATTATTTTGGCGAGCAATCTGAAACTGACAGTTGCGGCGCTTGTGATATTTGCCTTGAACCAGCAAAGGAATTCGACGGAACAGAAATCACTCAAAAAATCTTGTCAGCAATCATTCGCACCGGCCAAAAATTCGGTGCGGGGCATATCGCTAGAATACTAACAGGCAGTAAGAGTGAACGCCTCGAACAATTCGGACATGACAAGCTGTCGGTTTTCGGCATTGTTAAGGACTTTAATCGGGATCAATTAAATCAAATCATCAATCAACTAATCAACAAAAATTTACTGCAAAAAACCGACTGGCAGTATCCTATTTTGCAGTTAACTGATTCTGCTTTAACTTTTTTAAAACAAAAACTCAGCATCAAATTAGCCGAGCCGAGTTTTGCCAGCCGTGCCGGAGAATTGACTCAGAGCAATCTGGCATACAATGAAGAATTATTCGAAGAACTGCGTATCTTGCGCAAACGATTAGCCGATCAAATGGGCGTTCCTCCGTACGTTGTTTTTAGCAATAATACCTTGCAGGAAATGGCGACCTACTATCCGCAAAGTCAGCAATCATTGTTAAAAATCACCGGCGTCGGCGAGCAGAAGCTCGAACGATTCGGAGAAATTTTTTTGGCGCTTATCAGCGAATATGCCAAGATAAAAAATATCGCCGATATAACAACATCCAAATACAAATAATATCCCAGAATTGGTAATCTGAGGTCGAGAATAGTTTATAAGGATAAGACGTTGACACTATTATTCTTATCGCTCGACGATGTTTCCCTCGGCATCTATATGCAATTTGGAGAGAGCATTATCGATTTGTGATATTTCATACTCGATACCTTCTTGGTAATCCTTATGTTTTCCAGAACGCACTTCTTCTAAAAGGTCTTCGTAGCAACCCTGTATAAATACAAGGGCACCTTTTACGGCTTTTGAGCTGAACCCACTTGGTGGCATATATTTTTTGATTATTATTTATACTATCCACCATAATCTTCCCATAAATACCTAGTTTGAGTAATAAAGATCAAAAAAAAACGCCTCAATGGCGTCAAAAACTGCAAATAATAAGGTAAAATAACAGCTATTTTGTTGTAAGTATTCTTACAACATTTTAGCTACTTAAAGGGTTTGGCGAGTTCCCAGAGAGTATTGAACATAATGCGATAAGATTGTGCCAATACGTGACCTTCAATCCAAATCGCGATTTCATCTTGGAAAGAGACGATGAAAATCGTATTATTAAATACATCAATATTTACTTTGAGAGGAAAATCCTGCAGCCACCGAGTTTCTCTTTTATATTGTTTATCGTTTTCAGCGGTTTTGCGCGCCACGGCGGAATTATGCACTAGCATGCGGCTTTTTGATTCGTATTTTATAAACTTTTTGTTCCATTTATCCCAATATGCTTCCGAAAAAAATTCAAACACATTGTCAATTGAACCGGCAAAGGATAGAACTTCCGTGTTTTTTGATGCCTCTAATTCAGCTTCATATGCCTCGCGAATTTTCGGCATGCCTTCAAAATATTTAACTACAACTTTATTTTTCTTTAACGTTGAAAGAGTTTCGAGTTGTGGTATAATCATGGATAACTCCGTCAAAACATTCTCTGTTTCATTAATCTTTTTCTTTCCAATTTTCATCAGTTTATCCGGGTTTGCGGGGATATATTTTTTCCCTTGTTTGCGTGTTAACTCGTAAATTCCAAGATCAACTAATTTTTCTGCTTCTGCGTAAATTTGCTGACGATTAATCTTGGTTAATTTAGATAATTCCAAAACAGACAATATTCCATGTTTTAGGGAGGTTAGATATAAAGTCGCCTGGATCTTGCTAAGTCCAAGTTCTTGCAATATTTCAAATTGCTTTTCATTAAAACAATTTTTCATTCATTACTCATTAATCAAAATAACTAATCAAACCACCTGAGTCGCCCCACCATCATGGGACGGTGAGTCGGATCCGATACTTTGTTCTACTATCGGAGAGAGGGGGATTCGAACCCCCGATACCTTGCGGTATACACGCTTTCCAAGCGTGCGCACTAGACCAACTATGCGACCTCTCCAGCTGATAATTCTGTTTATAGCTTAGCCGAAAAATCGGAATTTGTCCAGAAGCGATTTATCTGCTATCATAATGGATATCAATCATTAATTTCAGTTTTTATGCTTAAAAAGATTTTTTTGGTTCTGATTTTGCCGATTTTATCCTTGTCTCTTGCCGGCTGTGGCCCCCAGGATAATCTCCAGTTGGCCGCCTCGGAAGATTCAGCAGCCGTTCAGGATGCCGCAGCCGATCAACCAGCTGAAGCCGGATTGGAAACGGCTGTTCCTAACCAGCAAATTAACTTAGAAAAAAATAATATGACAGCAATCAATCAACCGTCAATGACGATTAATCAGGCTAAAGTTTATACTGCCGCAATCCAGACCGACGCCGGAGAAATCGAGATAACTCTTAACGCCAAGGCAACGCCGATTACGGTTAATAATTTCGTGGCGCTGGCTAGGCAAGGTTTTTATAATGATACGATTTTTCATCGCGTCATTAAGGGCTTTATGATCCAGGGCGGCGATCCCAGGGGCGACGGCACCGGCGGACCGGGGTATTCTTTTGCCGATGAGGCGTTTTCTGGCGAATACGAGCGCGGCACGATCGCCATGGCCAACGCCGGGCCCAATACGAACGGTTCGCAATTTTTTATCATGCATGCCGATTATCCGCTGCCGAAAAATTATGTGATTTTTGGCCGAGTTGTTAAGGGGTTGGAGGCGGTTGATAAGATCGCGACTGCCTCGGTTACCAGGAGTCCGAGCGGAGAAATGTCTCAGCCGCTTGATCCCGTCAAGATAAAGTCAATCGAAATAATCGAGCGATAGGATTATTATTTTTTTGCCGCTTGTTTTTAATTGTGGTATAATATCATTAAGGGTTTGGGGGTTGCCGGTTCTGCCGGCAATCATCTTAATCAGGCCGGTTCATTAATGAAATTATAACGATATGATCTGTTTCAATTGCAAACGGCAGATTCCGGACAATGTCCCGAATTGCCCCAACTGCGGCGCGCCAATCAATCCGCCGGTGCAAATCGGCCAGGAAATCAGGGTCAGGCGTTGGCAGCGTTGGATTTTTTATGTTATTTTCATTATTCTATTTTTATCTTCAGTCGCTTTCGCTGTTTATGTTTACGCCCAGAACACGGAGTTGCTTAATGCTTCGATTGATTTGAAAAACAGTTTGACTAAAACGCAGAGCGATTTGGTCGCTTCCCAAGCCAGTTTAAGCGGCAAGGATACTCAGCTCAGCCAGCTGCAGCAAGATATTGCCGCCAAGCAGGCGTTGCTGGATCAGAAGTTAGCCGAGGTGCAGGCAGTGTCATTGGCAAAAGAAAAATTGACCGCGCAATACGATCAGTTCAATAGCGTGCTTTCGGCGGTTAATGCCAACACCTTTAATGCTTTGATTCAGATGGGGGTAGGTGTGTCTTTTAAGGATTTAGCCAGAGTCCCGGTGGCTGATTATAATCTCGGCGTTGGCGCTGATATCGATACTGACGGCTTGTCGGATTTGGCTGAAGCCGCTTTTGGCACTGATCCCCGCAATGCTGACACTGATTCAGACGGTTATAATGACAAACAAGAGATTATCAATGGCTATGATCCATTATCCAAGACCGATAAATATCCGATTGATCTAAAGTTTACTGCGGCTCAAAAAGGCAAAATTCTATTATCCGTGCAGGGTCAAAACGAGGCCTGGTATGTCAATCCGAAAGACAATAAGCGTTATTTTCTCGGCCGGCCGGCTGATGCGGTCAAGGCCATGGAAGGAGTGCAAACAGCCGCAGCAACCACAACTCGCAGTGTTTCACAATAAAATAAAGCAAATTTAGTGGAGAAAACCCGGATTAATTCCGGGTTTTTTTGATTTTTAATCCTAGTCCTTGACAGGTTTTTTTGTTTGCGGTATATTTATATTAGCAATCTAGTGGTGCGAGTGCTAATTTGTGAAATGTCTTATTTAAGCTAAAAAATAGCTTATGGAGGATCGTCAAAATAATCTTCTCAAGTGCATTATTGAGGAATATATCAAAACCGCCTTGCCGGTCAGTTCTTCTTTGATAGCTGAAAAGTATTTTTCCGATTTAAGTTCGGCCACTATTAGGAATGAAATGGCTGAATTGGAGGTGGCCGGCTATGTCATGCAACCACATACCTCGGCCGGCCGGATCCCGACTTTAAGCGGTTTTAAATACTATGTTGATAATTTGGAAGTCGAGGAGAAGCTGTCAGCCAAAGATGAAGATAAACTGGATGAATTGGTCTTATCCAATGATCGGGAGGATATTAAGGTCTTGGCTAAGAAGCTGGCGGAATTATCGAATGACGCCGTGGTTATCGGTTTTAGCCCTCTTGATATTTATCACACCGGCCTGTCGAATCTGTTTTCCCAGCCGGAATTCATCGACAATGAATCGGTCTGTTCCATGTCGCAGATCATCGACGGTTTGGACAATATCATGGAGCGGGTTTATCTGACGGCCAGCGATAATGGCGAGGTGGTTTTGGGCAATGATAATCCTTTCGGCGATGATTGTTCGGCCGTTGTCGCTAAAATAATTTTTGACGGCGAAGAAATCGTCGTGGCGATTTTGGGGCCGAGGCGGATGGACTATTCGCGCAATCTGAGTTTGATCGATTATATCCAAAAGAAATTGATTCGTCGATTGACGAATTAAAAATATCTAACTAAAAATATTATGGCTGAAGCAGAAATTTCAATCGAACAATTGCAGGAGGAATTGGCCAAAGAGCGTGAACATGCCGCTGAACTTTTAGCCGGTTGGCAGCGCGCCAAGGCCGATTATTCCAATCTGAAAAAAGAAGAAAGCCAAAGGACGCAAGTCATGGCGGAATGGGCCAATGCCGCCGTGATCTCGGAAATATTGCCGGTTTACAATCATTTTAAATTAGCATTGAAGCATATTCCTAAGGATCAGCAATCAGCGGCCTGGGTGCAGGGCGTAATTTTGATCCAGAAACAATTCGCTGATTTTTTGAATAAATACGGCATCAGCGAAATCAAGACGGTTGGCGAAGCTTTTGATCCCAATCGGCATGAAGCGCTGGCGCATGAAGAGCGGGAAGGATTCTCGGCTGATCAGATCTTTGAGGAAATAAGCCCGGGTTATCTGTTAAATGATAAGGTTTTGATGCCGGCCAAAGTCAAGGTGGCGAAATAATAATTACTTTCTTGTCATCCCGACCGAAGTCTGGTAATCCAGACGGAGCGGAGGAATCTCTTGCATTAATAAAATAAATTCAAGGGATTCCTCCACTCCGCTTCGCTGCGGTCGGAATGACAACGAGAATATATATAGAAAAAAATAAATAAATAAATCATATGTCAAAAATCTTAGGCATCGATCTGGGCACGACCAATTCGTGCATGGCCGTCATCGAGGGCGGCCAACCAAAAGTTCTGGAAAACAAAGAGGGCGCGAGAACTACGCCATCAGTTTTAGCCATGACCAAAGCCGGCGAACGTTTGGCCGGCGTCAGCGCCAAGCGCCAAGCGGTCACTAATCCGACTAATACCTTATTCTCCATCAAACGTCTGATGGGGCGGTCTTGGGATGATCCCGAAGTCCAGCGCGATCTGAAATTGATGCCTTACGAAATCAAGCGCGATAAGAGCGGCGTCAAGGTTTCCATGAGTGGCCAGGATTACAGCCCGCAAGAAGTGTCGGCGATGATCCTGACCAAATTGAAAGAGGATGCCGAAGCCAAAATCGGCGAGAAGATCACCGAGGCGGTCATCACCGTTCCGGCTTATTTCAATGATGCCCAACGGCAGGCGACCAAGGATGCCGGAGAAATTGCCGGCTTAACTGTCAAGAGAATCATCAATGAGCCGACAGCGGCCGCCTTGGCTTACGGTTTCGATAAGAAAGCCGGCGAACAGATCGTGGTTTACGATTTGGGCGGCGGCACTTTCGACGTGTCCGTTCTGGACGTGGCGGCCGATACGGTCGAGGTCAAGTCAACCAACGGCGACACTCATTTGGGCGGCGATGATTTCGATCAGAAAATCATGAATTGGATTCTGGATGAATTCAAGAAACAGGAGGGTATTGACCTGTCCAAAGATGCGACCGCTTTGCAGCGCGTTAAAGAAGCGGCGGAGAAAGCCAAGATCGAATTGTCGACTCAGATGGAAACGGAAATCAACCAGCCCTTCATCACAATGGGCGCTGATTCCAGCCCGAAGCATTTGAATATTAGATTGACTCGCGCCCAACTGGAGTCGTTGGTTTTGGATTTGGTCGAAAAGACCTTTGAGCCGGTCAAAAAGGCCTTGAGCGATGCCAAGATGACAACCAAGGATATCGAAGAAATCGTCATGGTCGGCGGCATGACCCGCATGCCTTTGGTTTTGAAGAAAGTTGAAGAATTTTTCGGCAAGAAACCGAATATCAGCGTCAATCCCGATGAGGTGGTCGCTTTGGGCGCGGCAGTGCAAGCCGGCGTCTTGCAAGGCGATGTCAAAGATGTGCTGTTGCTGGATGTGACGCCGCTCACTTTGGGCATTGAGACGATGGGGCAAGTCATGACGCCGCTGATTGAACGCAATACCACCATCCCGACTTCGCGCAGCCAGGTTTTCTCGACCGCGGCTGATAATCAGCCCGGCGTGGAAATCCATGTCTTGCAAGGCGAGCGGCCGATGGCGGCGGATAACAAGACCTTGGGCCGGTTTATGCTGGATGGCATCCCGCCGGCGCCGCGCGGCGTGCCGCAGATTGAAGTCACTTTTGACATTGACGCCAATGGCATCTTGAATGTCAAAGCCAAGGATAAGGCGACTAATCGCGAGCAGAAAATCACCATCACCGCTTCCAGCGGCTTATCGAAAGATGAGATTGAAAAAATGAAGCGTGAGGCCGAGGCCCACGCCGAAGAAGATAAGCAGAAACGCGAATTCATCGATTTGAAGAACCAAGCCGAAAGTTTGATTTTCACCACGGAAAAAACCCTGAAAGACGCCGGCGATAAAGTCAGCGCCGAGGATCGCAAGGATATTATGGATAAGGTTGAGGACTTGAAGAAAGCCAAAGAGGGGACCGATCAAGAATTATTGCAGAAGAATTACGGCGTTTTAAGCGAGGCGATCCAGAAAGTCGGCGCGGCGATGTATCAGCAGTCCGAAGCAAATTCTCCCCAGGCCGGAGAACAGTCGTCAGCTGATGCTGAGTCGGCTAAACCAGAAGAACCAGTTGAAGGGCAGTTCGAGGAAGTGAAGAAATAAAGTTTCTTCGTCATTCCGGAATTTTAATGTAATCGTTAAAATATCCGGAATCCAGGTTAAAATAATTTGATAAAAAAATCGTCCCGACATTTTGTCGGGACGAGGCGTGTGAGAAAGTGCTTATTCGAGACCAAGCTTGGAGTCGGGGTGACTCATGCGATAACCAAGTTGGAAAACTGGGCTATTAAGCATTTCGGCTGGTCTAAGTTCTAAATCAATTGTATTGAATCCATTATGCCAATCATTTAAAGCCATCTCGCGGCAATCCGCCCTAGGGTATTGATTGGGACAATAAGGATTATGATCTTCGCGTACGCCTTCTTCGCATTCATTGCCACAGTACTGGCACTTGGTTTTCATGGTGGTTCTCCCTTGGTTGTTTATCGTACTAGTTCAAGGTCATTAATCGGCAAGAAGATGATCGTTAATGTTTTAGGGTGTTGAACTTGCATCGCTAGGCATAGATTTTTGTTAATGCCACTGACAACCCTCAAATCTTCCGGTTGGGTAGAAACAACTTTAAATATCATCCCCTCGGGGAGATCCAATTTGCCGTAGTAGATGGTTCTCAATAATCGAACTGTATTTCCGGTTAGAACTGGTTTTATAACCATGGTTGATCCTCCTGTTGGTTGTTAATGTTCTCTAAATTCATTCGTAAACTTATTCAGACCATATCAAATAAAAGTAATTTTGTCAAATTTATGGAAAACCAACCTCAAGCCGCTGGCGGCGGCCAGCCGTTAGAAATCAAGATTGCCGATAATTTGGCCGGCGGCGAGTATGCCAATGCCATGCAAGCTAGTCATACCAAGGATGAATTCCTGCTGACTTTTTTCAATATCGTTTCGCCCTCGGGCCGGGTTTGTGGTAAGATTATTACCAGTCCGGGCCATCTTAAACGGATGATCGCCGCTTTGTCTGATAATCTAAAGAAGTATGAGGCGACTTTCGGCGTTGTCATTGAAGCAGAAAGTCCGAAGCAGGAAATCGGGTTTAAAGTCTAGTAGCTCAACCTCTCCCTATCCCTCTCCTTCGTAAGGAGAGGGAAGAATTCGAGGTGATCCTCCCTCCTTACGAAGGAGGGAGTTAGAGGGAGGTTAAAAATAAAATCATGGCAAAAAATTATTACGACATATTAGGCGTTTCGAAAACCGCCTCGGCGGATGAGATCAAAAGCGCTTTCCGCAAATTGGCGCACGAACACCATCCGGACAAGAAATCCGGCAATGAAGCCAAATTCAAAGAGTTGAATGAGGCCTATCAGGTGCTCGGCAATTCGGAAAAACGCCAGCAGTATGACCAGTTCGGCCAGACCTTTTCCGGCGCCGGCAGCAATGGCGGCGGTTTCGGCGGCCGGGCTCAAGGCGGCAATCCCTTCGGTTCGGCCGGCGGTTATAACTCCGGCAATGTTAATTTCGATTTCGGCGACCTGGGTGACTTGGGCGATGTTTTCGGCAATTTTTTTGGCGGCGGCGCCAGGCGCGAATCAGTCCGCGGCCGCGATTTGGAGACCTCGATGACGATTGAGTTTGAAGAAGCGGTCTTCGGGACCGAGAAGGAAATAGAATTGGAAAAACAAATCAAGTGCAATCAGTGCCAAGGTACGGGCGCCGCTTCCGGCAGCAAGATTGTCAATTGCAAGACGTGCGGCGGCAGCGGCCGGGTCGTTCGGCTGCAGCAAACCATTTTGGGTAATTTCCAATCACAGAGCGTTTGTCCGGAGTGCCGAGGTGTCGGCAAAAAGCCCGAGCAAGCTTGCTCTAAATGCGGCGGCCGAGGCCATGTCCATGGCCGGGAAAAGATCAAGGTCATTATTCCCGCCGGCATCAGCGACGGCCAATCAGTCAAGCTTTCCGGCCAGGGCGAAGCGGGCGAACAAGGCCAGTCCGGCGATCTGTATATCTGGGTTAAAGTCAAGTCGAACAAAAATTTTGTTCGGCGCGGCGATGATATTTTAAGCGAGGCGCACCTTAATCTGAAACAAGCGATTCTCGGCGATAAGATCAAAGTGGAGACGGTCGACGGGCCAGTCGATTTGAAGATTCCCGAGGGCACTCAAAGCCAGACCAAGTTCCGCCTGAAGGGCAAAGGCGTCACCCATTTGCGCGAGCATGGCCGCGGCGATCAGATTGTCGAGGTGATCGTCGATATTCCCAAGGGTTTGAGCCGCCAGCAGAAAAAAATATTGGAGCAGGCGGATTTATAGCCGATAATTACCTTATTATGCCACTCATCATTGTTTACATTATCTTGATTTTTTTCGTTGTTTTTTCTTTTTTGGCTTTGCTGGTTTTTTCTTCAATCGCTTGGGGCTTGATTGCCACCAAGGGCGTGCCTTTCATTTCGACGCCGCGCGCCGATTGGCTCAAGCTTTGCGAAGCGGCTGAATTGAAGCCGGGACAGGTCGTTTATGATCTGGGTTGCGGCAAGGCGAATCTGCTCACGACGGCCGCTAAGAATTTCGGCATCAGGGGCGTCGGTTATGAGATTTCTCTTTGGCCGAATATCTGGGGCCGGTTCCGGGTCTGGCGGCGGCAAGCGGACGTGGAAATACGTTTAAAAAATTTTTTGAAGGCGGATATCAGCCGGGCTGATGTGGTTTTCTGCTATCTTTTCCCGGAGGTGATGGCGCAGTTGGAACCGAAGTTCAAAAGCGAGCTCAAGCCCGGCGCTAAAGTCGTTTCTTACGCTTTCACCTTGCCTAATATTAAGCCGGCCAAAGTCGTGAGTTCGACCCAGAAATATTCATTTTGGACGAAAAAGCCGCTGCACACTTCGGATATTAATATTTATCAATTTTGATTTTTAAACGTTTCGGCTGTGTTTGGTCCAGCCGGCCTTGATTTTCGGCCTGATTCATGATAATCTTCCATTAAATATTCCGCCGCCATCGTCTAGTGGTTAGGACACCGCCTTCTCAAGGCGAGAACCGGAGTTCGATTCTCCGTGGCGGTACAAGTTTAGTTATATTTCTATGGGTAGAATCACTTCTCTTGTTAATGATCTTATCAGCCGGTATCATTTGGCTTGGCAATTTTTTAAATTTTGCCTGGTCGGATTGACTAACCTGGCTATCTATTTGGCTATTTATTATTTGATTACTCGCGTTGGCCACCTGCATTATATTTACGGCTCAATCGGCGGATTTTTGGTGGCTGTTACTTGGAGTTTCGTGATCAACCTGAATTGGACTTTTAAGCACAAAACCGGTAACCGCCGGCAGCAGTATGTCAAGTTTATTATCGCCAATTTGATCGGCATGGGTGTTAACTTGTTGTTATTGTCATTTTTTATTGAAGTTGTCGGTCTTTATGATCTGGCGGCGCAATTGGTTTGCACGGTTTTTGTGGCTTTTTTAAATTTCGGTCTCAATCGTTTTTGGACGTTTAGAAAATAGCCAATTTTAGCGACTTTATTGCGTTCTTATTGATTAAATGGTATTATTTGATCAGGTTAAGGATAAGAAAATAATAATTTGTAACTAACTCATATGCCGGTAAAAAAAGCGATTTTTGATAAGAAAAACGTTCTGGTCGTGGGCGGAGCGGGGTTTGTCGGTTCGCATCTGTGCGAGGAACTGCTTAAATCCAATAAAGTCATTTGCGTTGATAATTTTTTAACCGGGGACAATGTTAATATCGCGCATCTGCTGCAGAATCCGGATTTCCGTTTTATCAATCATGACATTGTCAAGCCGTTGGATTTGGAGGGTTTATTGGAATTGGAAACATTGCATATCGCCTTTCAAGGCGTCCAGGAGATTTATTTTTTGGCTTCGCCGACCTCGCCGGTCGCTTATACGAAGTATCCATTGGAAACCCTAGCGGCCAATTCTGTCGGTTTGCGCCAAATGCTCGATTTGGCTGTTAAGTATCAAGCGAAATTCTTATTCGCTTCATCGCCGGCCGTCTATGGGACCGGAACCGGAAAGATGCTGGTTAACGAATCTTATGTCGGACCGGTTGATCAGCTCAGCCCTCGCGGCGTTTTTGCCGAGGCCAAAAGATTCGGCGAGGCCTTGACCCACAACTACCATTTGAAGGCCGGCTTGGATACTAAGATTGCCAGGATTTTCAATTGCTACGGACCGCGCTTAAGTTTGAATGACGGCCGGATGATTCCAGAGTTGATCAAGGCGGGAGTGGAGAATAGGGATTTGACGGTGTATGGCCGGGAGACCGATGTCGCCTCTTATTTTTTCATCGATGATTTATTGCGCGGCTTGATCAAATTAATGGGCCATCAGATCAATCAGCCGGTCAATTTGGCCTCAGAGTGGCAAGTCACTTTGAAAGAAACAGCTGAAAAAATCAAGGAGTTGACTAAGACCAAAGCTAAGATCGTTTATTCTGATCGTCCGGCTTATTTTGATCAGCAGCCCCTGGCGGATATTTCTTTGGCTAAAGAAGAACTGGGCTGGTTCCCGATCGTCTTATTTGATGAGGGCATTCGGAAAACTGTTGACTACCTGAGCGCTCAAGAAGGATTAAGGCGGCCGGAGACGGTTAATCGATAATTACGGATTTCTCGTTTCGCAATTCTATGGCTATCATCGTGATCATACCCGCCTATAACGAGGCCTTGAAAAT
>Ga0265297_10004196_pt1 | contig 24073 bp, 16 predicted proteins | sample Munlanlwell13791_FD_192502 | JGI IMG/M metagenome (GOLD analysis project Ga0265297, IMG submission 192502) | Leachate microbial communities from a municipal landfill in Southern Ontario, Canada - Leachate well 137-91 | ecosystem: Engineered > Solid waste > Landfill > Unclassified | place... | reverse complement strand
TACCTGAGAATTCAAATTGACAATTTGAATTGACCCCGCATCAAAACCCAAAACCGCCGATTGATTAGCAGCAGAAGTCACCACTCCAAACGGAATTTGTGCCAAATCAATATTTCCCGTAGGTGGATTTGCCCGATCATCAGGTGCTACCCCCAACACCAAACTTACCCTCCCGGAAGTATTCGCATTAGCCATCGTCGTTTTTTGTATTACTGTCGCAAACCGGCTTGAGGTACTCACTTCCCCCGTCAATCTTACCTTCGTTTGATCAAACGTCACCACCACGCTTACAAACCCCAGTTGATTTGCCCCCGCATCCAACATCACATGTTGAATTACGTTAGGTGGCATGACCGAGTTTCCCGGTGAAAAAGTCAGCTGTGTTTGCTCCCCCGCAGCTTTTCCTTGCGGCCTGGTTTTTTCTTTTGTCAAAATTACCAATCCCGGCAACATTAATCCCATCATGCCCAAAACCAAAATCCCACTGACGGGAATCCTTTTTATTGTATTCTTAACGTTTACCCATAATTGCCCGCTATCACTATTCATTTTCCACAACCTTGATTCCAGTGACTAAATACCGATTTAAAACCCTCAAAACCACCTTTAAAACCTCCGAAAAACCACTTAAATAAATCAAATGTATTTACACACCCGTCTGAATTTACGTCCCCTGATATAACTTCCTTTGCGGTAACCGGCACCTGAGCAACAGCTGAAACAGAAACCGCTTGTGTCGGCCAGGGTGTTATGGTTGGTAACGGAGTCGGAGCATTTTTAACCACCAGAGTAGGCACCGGTGTACTAATCTTCGACACTGTTGTTGTTCCGGAAACAGATCTTTCCGGTGAAAGCTCAGATGGCATACAATTATTAATGGCTCTGATAGCAAAATAATAAGTCTTATTTGCATCTAGTGCAGATACTACATAAGTAGATGTATTGCCGGTGTTTGCCACGCCGTACTGATAAAATCCCGAACCAACTCCGTAAACAATTGAATAATGATCAGCCAGCACGACTTTGTTCCAAACCAAAGTCACACTACTCCCTTTCCGAACCAGACTGGTTATCATTGGGGTAGGTGGCTGTGCCGAATTACACACCGGAGCACCCGCAGGTGACAAGCCCTGATTCGAATTATTGTTATCCGCAAGAAGCGGTACATCTGTCGGCACCGGAGTCAAAGTAGGTTCAGCTGTTCCGGCTTGCTGACCACTTCCGGGATCCAATGTTGGTTCTAAAGTCGGCTCCAACGTAGGCTCAATCGTAGCACTCGGCGCTTCCGAAACCGCTACCGGATTCAAACTTAAATCTGCCAGACTTCCCCCGACTGTTAAAACCACGGAATCAAGGTTTACCACCTGAGTACTTCCCAAGTCAAAACCGATACTGGTCGAATCATTATCAGCACTGCTCACCGATTCAAAGGGAAGTTGGGCAATTTCAATGTCTCCGCTGGGCGGATTAGCTCTGTCATCGGTAGACAACCCCACCACCACTACTACCCTACCTGAAGTGTTACCACTCGCCATACTGGTCTTTTGCACCACTGTCTTAAAAACATCCGACGTCGAAACTTCACCCGAAAGCCTCACCTTTGAAGTATCAAACGTCACCGCCAAACTCACAAATCCAATTTGTTCAGAACCGGAATTCATCCTAATTGTTTCTGTTAAACCGGGAGGCATATTTCCATTCCCGGGGGAAAACGACAACTGTACCTGTTCCCCGGCGGCTTGCCCCTTTGGTCTCGTCCTTTCTTTTGTCAACAGCACCAATCCCGGCAACATTAAACCCATCAGTCCCAAAACCAACACCCCGCTCACTGGTATCTTTCTCACTGTATGTTTAATCTTTCTCCAAACCGAACCTCCCATACTCTCCCTTGGATCAACCGGCGGCGGCGGCAAAGGTGCCTCCAAAGAAAAACCCTGCGACCCATGCATCATGCGATTCATTGTAGTATTTTAAAAACTATAAAATCAAGCCCCATAATTGTTTAACCAAATCACATAATCAATTCCGTCCACCCGATTATCACTATTAAAATCCCCCACAACAACCCCACTCACACTCTGTCCGAAATGATTTAACCAAATCACATAATCAATTCCGTCCACATGCCCATCATTATTGGCATCCCCGGCTTTTACCACCGGAACAGTTCCGTCTCCTGGAGCTTGTATCAGTGCAATTAAATTTTCCAGTCTATATATATCCTGATTCTGATAATTCTCAGTTGGATATGGTAAATAGGGTTCCAGCTGCTCAAAAGTTTGTTGCAAAACAATCGCTTTAGCCTGAAATATATCGGTAGCCGCTTTAATCGAAAAAGTATCTTCTTCATGGCCCCCGTAAACTACCTGATGACCATAATCCCCCATATACCACCACGGATTAATCCGCTCCAGCGCGTTTACGTAACTGGTAATCCTGGCATTCATTTGTGTCCGAATCACACCGGCAGTTTCAGGAAAAATCGGATGGAAACCTATTAATTCGTAAGGGTAAATATTGTATCTCACTTGGTCCTCCCCCCCCCGCAACCCGTTATTCCAAAAAGTTGTGCCGTCAGGGTCAATTCTCAGGGGCTGTAAATAATCATTTGTTTGATTCACATATCCCTCGACCGGAATAGGGGCCACATTTTGCCTCTGACCCCAATCTCTCCAATCAGTGTAATTATATTGCGCCAACCCGCCGGTAGCGTATAAATTACTCACATAATTTCCGACCCGGCTGCTCGCCCGACTAGCTAGCATTGTAGCCAGTTTAGCCGACACATCCTGGTATGTACTTCCGCCCGTTCCTTCCGCCCTAAGTGCCATTTCTTTTATCGCTGTAAGTCCCGCTATCTGCATATCAGCATAAAAATTTCCCGCATGCCAATTCTCCCACAGATAAAATCCATACGTCGTATTAAAGCCATGATTAATAGACCCGTAACGGGCCCTAATAAAGGGCCAATTAGTCGTAACAAACGCCCAATCATTTGTATTTAAAGCATACCGATAAATCGCGTACAACCGTTCCGTAATTAAATTTTCGTTTTCCCACCACCAGCCTGCACTAAATGCAGGTCTTGAGGCGCAATCCACCAATACTGTCCGTGAAGGGTAAGTGACACACCCCCACACATACCCATACTTCGTTGCGTCCAATAAATTACCGGTTATATAACTTTTCAAAAAATTACCGGCCTGAGTTTTAAGCGGTTCATCAAGATAAGGTAAAGCATCTGCAAACACCCTGACCGCTTCCCCTTCAGTCCACAACAAACCCGTCGGATTATTACCATTCCACGACCACAATCTTGAAGCAAAGTCCGGCATCCTACCGCTTTGAACAATTCCCTGTATTCTCTGATTTATTTCAGTTTTGACACCGGCTTTATTTAACCTGTTCGGTAATGCTTTGGTCACATCCAAATTGGAAAAATAACGCGGGGCCGCATAATAATCTGTCTGACTTGAAGTTAAAGCGTAAAGATGTCCCCAAACGATCACAAACTGCCTGTTTCCCGCCACGACCAACGGACTTACCGAATCGTTTCCCCCGCCAAACGCCCCTGTAGCCGAAGACCCGAAACGGGTAAACCATTTTTCCCATCCTCCGAAAATTGTCAAAGACGAATTTCTCTCTTTGTCATAAAACTCCAATGGGTGCCGGTGTTCACCAAAACCCTCACCAAACATCGCCTGACCAAATACCGAACCGCTGATTTCTTTCGAAACTACATCATAATATCCGATACTTTCTCCTATAGCTTGATACTGTCGGCTTCCTACTTGAGTAATCCGTCCCACTTCGTCAAACCGGGGCATAAATTCCGCCTGATCAGCTAGTTGGGTATATTGACCGTCGGCCAGGTTGATTCGAAACATCCGGATATCATGATCCAAATTATGATCACCGCCACTCCCGGATGCTGCGACAAACGCCCTTCCCGACCCATCCATGATGGGTACATATTCACCCCAATACGGTATATAAAGCGGTGTCCATAAAGATTTATTCGTCGAGTTTTTCCACAAGTCTGCTCCGTCACTCGCCCTTAGATAATACAAAGTCCTTCTGTCCGGATAATCCTGATAATAGGTTGCCCAGGCAGAAATTACGGTATCACCTGGTTGACGGCTACCCTGAAGTACTGCGGGCAAATTAGCTGTGGGTTCAGAATACTCCCCTCCGGGTTTCCGAGTCACAAACATCGCGACTCCGTTTCCATACACCGCCATGGTTCTTTTTGTATACACTCCCTGCATTTGATAGCTCCAAACCAATCCGCCGGCATCAAAAGCGTAAGCAGTATTGGCTCCGCTGGCAATAAAAATTGCCGGCCTGCCGGATGTGATCTCTCCAACAGCCGGAGAATTTGAAACAGGCCCGCTGGTTTGGTGCCGCCAAATCAATGCCCCGTTCACCCCGTTAAGCGCATACACATATCCATCCAGGCTCCCAAAATAAACCGTCGATCCTATTACTGCCGGAGTATTCATTACCGCCCCCCCGGTCTGATAAGACCAAGCCAACTGACCATTACCGGTATTAACCGCATACACCTTTCCGTCATGCGATCCGAAAAATATTCTCTGTGTCTCATTCATCGTTGCCACCGTAGGCGTATCGCTTATCGGTCCTCCTGCCGTAAAAACCCACTTGTCAGTACTCGGGTTCACTCCGGTATCAGCGTCAATTGCGTAAAGTTTTCCGTTCATTAACCCCAAATAAACCACATTCCCCACTACCAATGGCTCCATTTCTACCTCTACTCTTTCCCCAAAAAACCGTTTCCAGGATAAATATAATTTAGCAAAAGCATGTGTCTGCGGCACGTAATAACCCCGATCCAAACTCCGGCCACGGGTATACCAATCTGATTCAGTTTGCGCTGCCACCCCGCTCCCGCAGCCTAAAAAAACTGCTGCAGTCATGGCGATTGATAATATTTTATTAACCCCCATAGTTGTTCAGCCACACCACGTAATCAATTCCGTCCACTCTGTTATCGGAATTAAAATCCCCTACCGCAGAACTGCTAACATTTTGCCCGTAATGATTAAGCCATATTACATAATCTATTCCATCAACCTTTCCATCGGAATTTGCGTCACCAAACTTAACTACAGAACTAATCTTTACAGCTACATCATCAGCCAGACTTCCCACAGACAAACTCACTTCACCGGCATTATTTGCCTGGATTATTTGAGTGCTGGCTACTGCCCCGGTAGTTGTATTCCACCAGTCCACTTTATATAGAATATTGGGATTTAAATTTAACTTTATCGTTCCCGAATAACTGGTTCGTATTCCATCCATATATTTTTTCCATGTATGGTCCTTATTTTGAATCCACAAATATGCTGCATTCTTACTTGGATTCTTCTGCCCTATTGCTCTCAGGTTAGTATTTGTCGTGTTCGCCGCCGCATCCACATAGCCACCTTTATTCACGTCCAAATCCTTTATAAACAAATAAAATGGTCTGGAAATTGTCTCCCTGCTTATTTGGGATAAATGTTCAAAAAACCAGTAATTTGGCACAAACGCCGACCCCGGATGCAATTGGGCCCACAAAATATTGTGATACCAAATACCGGGATTCGCCAACCTCAAAAGACTACTCATGTTATTAGTATCCAGCGAATCTGTTATCCCTGTCTCACCAATTACCACCGGCTTACCCACTTGGCTCGCCCAAGTTGTGGCAGACAATCTGGTTACAAATTCCGCCATATCTTCAGAATAATTCCCTCCCGCTGTTAAAGTACTGCTTGTGTATTCATGCAAATCCGCATAATCAATATCCGGAAACAACGTATCATTACCCCAAAACTCCGGGCGCCAACAACACCAAAACGAAGTCGTAGCCAAATGCGGATGACTGTCAATTTGATGCATAAACTTCGCAAATGCCTGGGCTGTCCTCCAATGCACCGAAGTTGGTGGATTTGTCCCGTCATTCTGGTTCGGCGGTCCCTCATTGTTTAGTTCCCAAGAATGCACTGCCGTTGAATATCCGTACCTTGCCGCTAAATACCTATACCATTGCCTGAGTAGCCACCTGGCTTTGGTATTTTCATCCTGATAATACCCGTCTCCCACATCGGAAAATTCACCCGTAGACTTTAAATGAGCCTGTATCCAATCGTTTTTATCATGCACCACATACTTAAAGTACACTCCGTTTGCTTCTCCTTGTTCCAATTGCCAATCAAAATAAGCCGCCGACCGCGACTCCGCATATGTATGCATATCGGCTTTGGGGTTTCTGACCTGCTCCCCGCCAAATGACCCGTCAGGTAAGATTTCCTTCATGGAAAACTCATCTACATATACCTGTCCTCCGGTCACATTATCCAAATATAAATATATATTGTTCCAATCGGAATTTGCAGTAAATGTACCTGTCAGAGTCTGCCAGTCGTTACTACCCTTAACGTGATCGGCAATCACTACCTGAGACTGGGGATCTCTCAAAGCCGCATCGAACTGATCCTGTGTATGATTGTTCCACATAATATCAGGAGTAAAAGCTTTAACTACAAACCCGTATGGCAAAGCGGCATTTCTTGGGCCTGCCACCCCGACGGTCTTAAAAGTCAATTTAACTTGATATCTGAATCCGTTTTTCAGTCTCAATCCAAACATCTCATCCAACCAAAACGTCAACCACATTCTATATCCCTCCGGATAAAACAATTCGTATGACAACTCACTCCCGGGTGCATGCTCCCGCCAGTTCAATCTGGTCTTTATCCCCTCATTTCCAAATTGTTCAGCGCTTGATTTCCATCTGGCCCAGTTAGTAGAATACGTCCCATTCCCCGCCATCCACGGCCGTTCCAAATTTTGCCCGGTTCCAACATATTTTGCGTAATCGTCGCCCCAAGCCGGACCAATAGGCCAAAACAACTTTCCGTTTGAAAACTCAAAATACCTGGTGTCATTTTTACTTACCCCAACAAACCCATCTTTGGTGGGACTGGTAGCAGTAAAGGATCCGGCTGTTTGAGTTACAATTCCTGACGCATCCCTAACCGACAATGTAACGCCATGAACACCTGACTCCTGTGGACTAAACCTCACTGCCCAATAACTTTTGCCGGTTTCCTCAAACCGCATACCCGACCCGCTTCCGGTTCGTAACACTTCGTTTGTAAAAAACGCCGGTTGTCTCGACACTTTTCCCGAAGGGGCAGTTATCACTCCTTCCACAGTCACTCCGATTTTTGCCATTATTCCGGACGGAGGCGATTCATCATATTGAAAGAAGGGATATTTTGCCGTTGTTCCCACGTTAAACCTGACTTCATATTTTGAATATACCGGAATACTGTTAGAACCGGCAACTATATTAGAAATACTCTGAGCGTTAACCCTGTCCGGAAACACTGCTGCCAAAAAAATTGCGCAGATTAAAACCACCGATTTCCGCACACTAGTCCCGCATCCCATACTCATTTCGATTATATTACACTTCTTTGTGTCTGAACCATAACCACGCCCCAATCCCCAATACTCCTACTCCCACCCCGATCAATATCAAACCCCAATTAATCATTTTTTTATCTTGTTCTGCCACGGAATTTTCAACGCTTTCACCTTTTACCTGACCGTTATTCTCTTTATCTTTTTCCTTTGTAGGTTTGGGTTCATTTCTTGGTTTACCCGGATGAGTCGGTGATATTACCTGTGTCGGAGTCGGACTGCTTCCCGGTTTAACAGTCGGACCCGGTGTTAGTGAGGATGTTGGAATAGCAGTGGGTCCCGGAGTATTTGTACTTGTTGGCCCAATTCCACTTACACTTACACTTACACTACCCACCTGCCCTAATATATCTTGTCCACCTGCCAAAACGACATTTGTATCAGCCGTATTTCCTGGAGTAAATTCCATACTCATATTAGAAGAACCTATAGACTGTAAAGACTTTATTCGAATCCAAGCAATTGCTTTATTACCACTGGAATAAACACCATAGTTATTGGACAGCGACAATCTTAATGCCCCCGTATTGTTGTTTATTATCTTACCTGTCTCTCCCCCAAATACACCTTCACTACCCACATCCTCTACATTAATTTTTGAATTGTCGTACTTAATTACCAGATCCACCCCCACCACCTGGCTTGTCCCTGTATCCATCCATACTTTTAAAGTCTCAGTAGCATTGGTATTTAAATTTACCGACGTTGGTTCAAATCTAAGCCCGACACCAGCTGCATTTACCGTTGATACTCCCAAAAATAACCAAATTCCAATTATCAACTGCCAACTGATAACTGACAACTGATGTTTATTCATCACTTAGAAGGAAATTGTGTGTCAGGATCCAATGATCCGCCGAATTAACTACTCCATCCCGGTTGTAGTCAGCAGAACCCAAAGAAAACCATTGGTCATACATCAGGGACAAATCAACATTGTTGATTATCCCGTCATTATTCATATCACCGGCTACCAAAAGTCCCGCATCCACAATATTCACTCCACCCACGGGAGTAATACTCACCCGGCGCCTAAGGAATCCGCTCACTTTAACCAAAAACTGTTTTAATGTTCCTGTCCACGCCGGATCCCCGGTCAACTCACCTGAATTCCCGGCCAAATCCGTATCAAAATTGTTCGACCACAAAGCATCGGCTGTTTGCACAGTTCCGCTTACCATCTGACCAACGACGGTACTCTCGGACGGCGTGGACAAGTGTACCTTCACAAACACTTCATCCCAAATGGTTGCACTCAACTCGCTCGGTGAATTCAGAATATCTGCTCCGTCGGAGAGTGCCACCGCATTACTCTCATTTTTTGCTCCGGGAGTAAATACTATACTCAGAACAATGTTCCCCGCAGCCAACGGATTAAATATCAATGTCCCCATCGTTCCGTCTCCTATAAAACCCTGCCCCACCGGCATGGTCTGCGACAAACGGATTACCCCGTTCCCGTTATTTATATTTACCTGTGTATTACTGGATAGCAAACTGCCGTCCTCAAATCTGACCCCGGAAATTTTTCTCGGATCGTAACTTACTACCACATCAACACCGGACAAAAGTTCTGTAGTGCTCAGGTTGACCTTAACTCCCCACTCGTGACCTGTTAATCCTTGGGAAACCGGCACCAGACTCAGACTGGCACCCCCCCTAACCACCGGTGTGGGAGTCGGTATCACCGTCGGAGTCGGTGGAACTTCAGTAGGTATAGGTGTGGGAGTCGCAGTTGGAATCGGCGTAGGTACAGCAGTGGGCGTAGGTGACGGTTCTGCAGTGGGAATAGGAGTTGGAGCCACCACTGTCGGTGTTGGCTCAATATAATTGACGTTAACAGTCGCATTCTCCCCCGTCACGCTCATCGCTTCCGTATCCATTCCCACCACCTGCACTCCCTCTGTATTTACGGTTACACTCGTCAGCAGGTTTGCCGATGTCGTTGCCGCACCAAACGGAATATCGGCAATAGAAAACTCACCCGAAGGAGCACTGCCGACATTCTCAGGGGGAAGAGCCAAAGCAATGGTGACACTTCCGGATGCATTAGCATTGGCCATTGATGTCTTTTGCACCACCGTTGTCATTGAACCGGTTGCAGTAATTTCCCCGGTCAAATTAATTATCGCCGGATCAAAATTCAGTTGCACTTGTACAAAACCCACAGTTGTAGCTCCGGAATCCACCTTCACCGTCAGATTACCGTTTGGGGGAACATTCGTTGTAACGGGTGTCAAAAATACTCTGGCACTGCCGGCCGCCAAAATTCTCTGCACTCCCCACCTGCCGGCACCCATCCCCAACGCCATCCCCAAAATAAACCACACCAAAAACTTCCTCAGTAACTTATAAAGCATCAAATCATAATATCAGTTTTTGCCATTTAGTCAAACCCGTATTAAAATACACTTCTTATGGTTAGTCCGACTTCTTTTACTGATAAACGACTTGTAAGCTCAGCTTCAAGAAGCCTCCTTCTAATTGTTGCACTAGCTGCAATTCTTACTAGCCTGTATATCGTAAATGCCAAAAAAAACACCCGTGTCCTGGGAACAAATATCGCACCTACTGCTGCACAAAATCCTGGCCCACGATAAGAAGCAAATCGGTATCCGGTTTAATTTCATCCTTGGGCATTTCCATCCTCACCTCAGCCCCAAACAGTTCCCCTAGCTGAGTTCCCAAAAGTTTAGCTTCCGGCACCAACACCACCACGATTGACTTGGCAAAACTTCCGATACTGTTTTGCTTTGATGTAACGGTCAGAGTACTCGGCATATCCCAGTTCACCTTTTGTTGAGCCACACTCGCCAACCCTACCGTATCCGTACTATTATATATAGCTAACCTGGCTGCCAGTAGCATTTGCGCCGATGGTGTACTGCTCCCGGCTACGGTCGGACTACTTAAAGATACCACTTCAATAATTTTATTTATCGCAGGTCTGTATAAAATAGCTCTGGCGGCTTGAGAATAGATTAGTACCTTATCCCCCACTTCCGACCTGGCAAAAAACGCCTGATCGGATAACTTTGTTTTGTCGGATACAGTAGCTACTGTGGGTAACTCCTCAGCCGGCAACAACATATGCTTACCCACCTGGTCAGTCAGAGCCTTGATTTCCTCCTGCACTGCCGCGGATGGATTTTTCAGCAGATTTTGTGCGTGTTGGTATCGGGTATAAAAGTAAAAACTCGCCCCGGCCAATCCGACCAGCACCAGAAAACCTGCCGACGCTATCATCACATTTTTAATTTTCATCTCATGTAAGCATAAGCCTCCTTCGTGTTCTAGTCAACGCCATCAGCGCTGTCCGTCGCCGGCACTACATCAACTAATTGAACACTCATACTAGCCGGAATCGGTGTCACTGGTATCACGGGTATCCCCGTCGGTACGACACTGGAAAACACCCTGCTATCCTTCACCGCAAAAGCCGTCCAGGACAAATCTATATCTTGTACTGCCTTCTTATTTAAAATTATGGTGAATCCTTTTCTGGTTTTTCGGGTAATAAAATAATTGTAATTTTCTCCTAATACCATTTTCTCCAATTCCATATTTGCCACTTCATCAATCTGTCCCTCGCCATTGTTTACCGTCTGATAATTAATATTAACTGTCACAACAGGAAGGTCCAAATATTCATTATCGAAAACAATATCTACCCTATCAGAACCCTGTTTTATTTTAGCAAAACCCACTGTATCTTTATTAAAAATCGGTCCCTTTTCAAAACTTACCAAATTTTTAAAATCAACTTTATCCAAAAACTTTGATGGCCCGAAAACCGTCACTGCATTATTTGCCACCAAATCTCCGAAAACAGTAAAATCCAGTCCCTCATCAATTGGTGTGGGAGTAATTGTAATAATACCGGCGTCGCTTGCCTGCCCCAATATTTGTGACTGAGCGCTCGTTGATGCCATCAACCCCTCCCATCCTTCTATTTGTTTAACATTAATTTTATCGGCAAAAATTTCTCCTACCCGTAACATTGGTGTTACTACTTCTAAACCTGCCACCAATCTATCCGTTATTATTTCGGACATATTCTCTTCCTTTATTACTTCTTTTGAATAAACCAGCATGTTTAATAGTCCGAAATCATCTTGGGTCTCTTCTTCTGTCTTTATAGTTTTACTACCCAAAGAATAGGTATTTTTAATAAACCCAAGCACGGTTCCGATTTCTCCCGGTGGACCGGCATAAGAAGTCAACGCCTGTCCGACAATTACCCCCGCCTTAGTGGCTTTCATGGCCACACCGGGGATCGAAGAGGAAGTTAGATAGTCACCCGGATTAATCTCTCCGTTTTCCAAAGTTACTTTGACCGGTACTCTTCCGGAAAGTGCCACTGGAACCGGTTTGCCTCCGGAATTATTAGCCTGATCTCCAATAGCCAATCCCGGTTTAGTTGAGACAATACCCAGCGTATTCGGATCATAGGCTTTTTCAGTCTTTTTGACTCCGGCTGCTTTGGCCGGATCTAAAGCCACCACATCTCCGGGTTTGATCGTCGGGTCATCGGTATTATAAAACTCAGCCAGATCCGCTCCCTGAACCCGAAAGGCTTCCATAAAGCTTCCCCGATAAACCGTCAGGGTCTGAGTTGAAGAAGTGTTTTGGGCCCATTGCAAACTAACGTTTCCGGCTGTACTTCCATTGTCAATACTACCAGACACATACATCGTATCCGAAGCTGCCATCAAGGTGCTTCCACCTACTCCTGCTCCGTTACAGGTATTGTTGGCAAAAGTATTGGCCGTTTCCGCATCATCAACCTGGAACCGACAGTAAGTAGGTGAAGCCGGAGTAGAGATATTGAATTTAATATCCGGAGTGGTACCCGAGGCCCGAGTCATAATCTCGAACCGGTAAATCCAGTTCTGTGAAGCTCCGGCGTAAAAGAATAGGTCGGCATCAGTATTTACCGTATTGTCGCTAGCAATTGCTACATCCGCAGTCTTTCTCTTAGCTGTAATCCAATCAGCATTATTATCCAGAGATTCCCAGGTGTTACCGGAATGACAAATTTTAATAGTATCATCATTGCTGTTGTAATAAATGTCTCCTTCGGCGCAAGTTACCGGGTCACCGGTATCGGTTTTTGCAGACAAATTTAAGTATGCATATGTCCCCTGGTCTTTTATGGTCACCAGGTCGTTTGTCCCATCAGAGATAACCATTGTAGATCCGTTAGCAATTTCCAAACCCCCACCCAGAACCACGGCATTTTCAAACGTCCAATTCCCAGCTACAGTCTCATTTTGTGAACCCACAGTGCCATTGTCTGCTTGACACGCCCAACCGGTTGCGTCAGTCCACTTTAATATCTGATTATCATCACAGCCCATCAACAGTGCCAATCCGTCACCATTTGATTCCAAACCGGATCTGCTCACCGTCAATCCCGTTGTCCCGGAGGCAGTCAATGTTACTGCGTCGGCATCGATCATTCCGGAAGGTAAAGTCAAAACTACGCTTGAAGTACCCACCTGCAAAGAGGTAAAAATGGCCGTTCCAGCATTAGACACTCCCCAATCAGCATCCTGAAGTACCAATCCTGATCCGGAAACTGCCCCGACCGTAATCAACCCGCCGCTGGTATTTCCGATGGTAACATCCTGTGCCCGGGCTGCAGTCCCGATTAGAATTGAACCTTGGCTCAGTGCGGACGATCCCACATCCAAAGTTATACTTCCCGCTGTTCCCATTGAGGAGTCACCTGTCAAAAACACTAACCCACCGCTACCCGTTGTCCCGGAACCGGTATTTACCGTAACTTCACCTGAACTCCCGGATCCGTTATCAGCCGACCCAAAAGTGACATCCCCCCGGGAAGTAATATTGGCTCCGAGGTCAAGTAAGGAAAAATTGTCAGCATCAACATTAGTCAACCATGGTGTCTGCGATACTCCGGAACAACCCACACAGGATTGAACTGTAAGGACTCCACCTGACGATATTGACCAGTTTCCGGCGGAAATAGCCACATCATCCAAATCCGAACCGATACTTATTGTGTCTTTGGTTGTATTATTCGTCCCTACTCTAATAGTATTACCGGCAGTCCCTGTACCAATACTAATTGTTTTAGCATCCGAACCTGTTCCCAAATTTACATCCCCAGTTGAACCCGAATCAACAGTTATTGCATTTCCGCCCAAAGCAGAAGTAATAGCCAACGCCCCCGAATCTGTTAACGTATGGGCTCCCAAAATTTGACTGGAACCGTTGACAATCAAACCGTTAATGGTATTTATTGTCGTCGGTCCCGTTATCGCCCCCGCAGAAGTAATTGTCCCGCCTCCGGTTGTAACCAAATTTCCGCTTGTGGAAATACCGATGTCTGAAGCCAAATCGCTCCCAGAAATTGTGGTGTCCAATATCATACTGCTGGTTACCTTACCAGATCCGATCGAAGTGACTATTGAATTAGTACCAGTCCCCACCACATCACCGGTTAAAGTAATTGTTCCCCCCTCGTTTTCCGGCTCTGCCACAATATAACTTCCGGCATAAATAGTCGACGTTCCACTGGCCACACTTTGTCTGAACTGGAATTGCACCTCACCCGCAGTACTTCCGTTTACTACAGTACCTCTAATTTCAATTGCATCATCTGTCCCGCTGGTATTTATAACCCCACTTGAACTGCCACACGGTACATTTCCCACCACCTGGGCTGCAGTTTCTACTTCATAAAATGCAAATACACCACTGGCTCCCGCCGGACAAGTCATTTGCAGTTCGGCGTCAGCCCCGGTTGGAGAATTAAATTGGGCAATTATCTCCACAATCCATGTTTCATCTGCACCAATGGGAAACGACAACGAAGAGGTTCCGCTGGAATCATCATCCACATCAGTAAACGAAGCCGTATTGTTTGTATAATCCCCTGCCAATCTGGCAGTATAACTTCCAACACCACCACTACCTCCGGATTCACCACAACCAATACATGAAGATACTGTCAACACACCAGAACTACTAATCGACCAGGTGTTTCCTGTAATGGCTACATCATCCTTATTTGAACCGATGTTGATCGTATCTTTGGTAGTATTATCCGTCCCGATGTTTATCGTCTTTCCCGCTGTTCCGGTACCCAGGTTTATCGTTCCCACCGTCCCGGAGTCTAATGTCAACGAATTTGCCCCATCGGCTGACTTGATCGTCAGTGACCCTGTATCGCTTATGTTATTAGTCGTAAATGTTTGTGAACCAATAACCGTGCCCGATATAAATGTCCCCACACCGAAATTATTGATCCTGGTAGAACCTCCAAAGGTTAAATTACCTGCTGTTATAGCAATGTTTCCACTACCAGCTGTCAGTGAGGCTGCCGTTACTGCTCCCGTTCCGGTTACTCCCCAATCCGCATCCTGTAAAACCAGATCCGAGCCGGAAACTCCACCTAGAGTTATGGTTCCTCCGGAAGAGTTCCCGATGGTCACATTCTGAATCCAGGCACCGGTACCTATCAATATACTTCCGTTACCACTGGTAGAAGTTCCTACATCAAATACCAGATCTCCTGCCGTACCAGTGGTGGCGTCTCCAGAATAAACCAATACATCTCCCGTTCCACCTGTTCCGTTATCAGCGGATTTCAGCGTCAGATCCAATCCGGCAGCCGACGACACAGCCAGGGATCCCGAATCGGTTATATTGTTGGTTGTAAATGTCTGTGAACCCAATACTGTGCCAGAAGCAAACGTACCCACTCCGGCATTACTCACTCTGGTCGTTACTCCTAAAACTAAATCACCGTTTGTAATAACCACATTTCCGGTCGTAGCCGTCAGTGAAAACAATGTCCCCACCCCAGCACCGGTAACACCCCAATTTGTATCTGTCAGTACCAAATCAGACCCCGTGCTTTCTCCGATAGAAATTGTCCCGCCGGTACTATTACCTATGGTAATATCCTGATTCCTGGCCGCAGTTCCGATCAATATTTCCCCATTGCCGGTCAGTGAAGTGCCCACATCCAGGTTGATATTTCCCGCACTGCCGCTACCATTGTTGGCTGTATTCAAAGTCAAACTTGCCCCCACCCCCGAAGCCACGGTCAACGCCCCTGTATCCGAAATACTATTTGCCATCAGGGTTTGGGTAGCTGAATTGATTACCAGTCCGTTAATCGTATTTGTGGCCGTAGGTCCGCTGAATGCCCCGGCAGAAGTAATTGTCCCGGCCCCAGTAGTTGTCAGATTACCGGTGGTACTGATTGCAATGTCAGTGGCCAAATCTTCACCCACTATCGTTCCGTTAAGTATCATGCTACTTAACACCTTATCCGCTTCGATAGTAGTTACGATCGATCCGGTTCCGCTCCCTGTAACATCCCCAGTTAAAGAAATTGACCCCCCTGCCGCACCCACTGCTCCTACCTGCTCAGCAATGATATAACTTCCTACCTGAATCGTGGACGTCCCGCTGGGTCCGCCAAACTGACCGAATTGAACTGATACTTTTCCGGAGTTTGTATTATCCGTTACTACGGTTCCATTTATTCTGACCACGTTATATGCACCATCCGAATTTAATTGTCCAGAAGTAGTGCCACAGCCGATGTTACTTACATTAACAGTATCCTCTGAATTCTCAAAACCTATTTTACAGGTTGCATTAGCTGGAGCAGTAACCTGAAATTTCATATCTGCCGCAGCTGCGCTGGTAATATAGACTATTGCCTCAAACACCCAGGTCTCCGATACGCCGGTTTGAAAAGTCAAATCCTGGTCATCATTGTCTGTTCCATCGGTAATTGTCGTAAATCCTGTCGTTGCATTGGTATAATTTGCCCCCAACCTTCGAACTGTTTGTGGACTGGTACCACAACCTATACACGATTGCACCACCAATATACCGTTATTGGATATCGACCATTGGTCGGAAGTAATTGCCACGTCATCCACCAACGAACCGATGTTAATCGTGTCCGTATTTGTATTATCCGTGCCGATACTAATCGTTTTTCCCGACACTCCGGTCCCGATATTAATACTTCCTACCGTCCCGGAATCCAGAGTCAGGGCATTTGCTCCAGCCGCAGACTTGATAGTTAACGCACCCGAATCAGCTATGTTATTGGTGGTAAATGTGGTTGATCCCAATACCGTCCCGCTGGAAAAAGTTGCCACTCCCAAACCCGTAACCGACCATTGAGCATCACTCAAAGTCAAATCGGTATTTGAACCTGCCCCAATACTAATTGTTTGAGTGACACTGCTCGTCCCAATGTTTATTAGCGATCCGGCAGTCCCGTTAAGATTAAAGTCATCAGTTGGCGAAAGCGTTATATCACCATTAGTGGTCCCGGCTGCAGTCAGAGCAATCCCACCATTAGTCGTATCCAAAGTAATTGCATTCCCTGCCACCGTCCCGATTGCATTAAGATCTAACGCCGATGCAGTAGTTCCGGCTGAATTAAAAACTAGACTATTGTCACCGTTTGATTGAACTGTTAGTCCCCCTGCCGCAGTAGGAGTTATTGTTGACCCTACTGATATATTCCCTGTTACGTTCAAAGTCACCGGTGTTCCCTGTCCACCTGTTATGGTATATAGCCCGGTTTGGTTATTATCGGCTGTCAAACCTGCGAACGATTCGGCATTAAAAGCAAACGGAACAGCAGCCAACTTTATCCGGCTGCTGCCGGAACACATTTCATTAGTTTCACCACTGACCTGTATTCCCAGATACAACGTATCCTGACTGAAATCAATGGATGTACCAAATGCAGTTTGCGACCCCAGTGCCACCTGAAAAATTCCATCGACCGGTGTAAAGGTTTGATTCTCACTCCAAACCGCAGTTCCTCCTCCCGGACAACTACTATTGGTTTCATAAACACTAAACGTTACAGTTACCGGCGTCGAATTCGGCACATTGACTCCGGAGGCATTTACTAATTTTCCGGAAAAGTTTATCGTTCGGTTAATTCCGTACGCCGCATTGATTGCTACTGGATTTACCACTCCAAAAACTGCTAAGATCACAAGTGTTATACCAATATACTTCATTAATAATATAATGCTAGCTTCAAAAAGCTTAGTCAAAACCAATCTGAATTTGCACACTATTGTATATAAGTGTTATATATTGTATAGTCTAAATTGATGGAAAATCTATACACCATCAAACAAGTTTCTTTCATTTTAAAGGTCCACCAACTCACCATCAGGCGTTATATCCGGGAGAAAAAATTGGAGGCAGTAAAGATTGGCGGGGCCGTCAGAATCAATGATGAACAACTCCAACAATTTCAAAAAAAATACTCCGTCGGCGAAAAAAAATCGGTCAATAAATTCTCCGAAACCCCAAAGAAAATTTTCTCTTTTGACGACTCGCTTTGGCACCTGGATGGGTTCGGCACCAGTATTAGTTTGCCGGACATAGAAAATTAACATGGCCAGTAAAAAAGTTTTTCTTACTTCCTCCGTCCTGTTTGCTTTTGTCGATAGAAACCACCCCAAACATACCCAGGCTAGTGCATATCTTCGCTATTTCGCCCAGGAAAAATTTCAGGTGTACACCTCCCTCTCCTCAGTTATTAGGACCCACAATGATTTACGAAAGCATATGAGCTACTCTATCGCCAAAGATTTTATCCGTGCCCTGTTTGTAGGTAATATTGAAATCATTTACCCCGACGAAGCCACCACCAAAGCCGCATTAAAATTAATGCTGTCCCAACCCCAACAAGACTTGAGTTTTGATCAAATTCTCATCAATGTTCTGGCAGACCGTCAGCAAATATCCCAAATCTGTTCTTTTGAAACTTCCCGTTTCTATTTTGGTATCAGTTTATTCAATCTGCCATTTTAAATGACCCTATTACTATTTTTATTTCTGTTTCTTCCTGCCACTGTACTTGCTGGGCCAAGCAGCACTAATTTTGAGTTACAAAATTTTCAGTTTGGTGCCGCTGGTACTAACTCCAATTTAAATTCCACCAATTATGGTCTTTATGGTATCGCCGGAGAAGTAGAATCAGGTAAACTTGGTTCTGCCAACTACCAATCTGGAAATGGTCTGGTTTTTTTGCAACAATCAGGTGTTCCGCCTGCCCCCACCCTGTCTAATCCAGGGGGTTCAAACTATAACAAGCTACATCTCACCGTTAATTACAACATCAGTTATAATCCCATTCCTTCAGATATCCTATTTGCCATTGCCGTATCAACTAATTTTTCCAATCCGGGGCTCACCCGATACGTCCAAGCCGATCACACTCTGGACACACAACCGGTCTGGCAATCCTACTCCACCTGGAGTGGCATAACCGGATTTGACATCCTGGATTTACAACCAGATACTACCTACTATGCCCAAGTGGCCGCCAAACAGGGAGCTTTCACACAGACTGGTTTTGGTGAAATTACTTCACCCGGAATAGCCACCTCTCCCCTCCAACTATCTCTTAATATCAGGACTGTAGACCAACCCACCCCACCATTTACTATTGGTCTAGGCGAGCTAACCCCCGGTTCTGTAGTTGCTACCACTGACCAAGGTCAGGTAACCATTAGCACCAATGCTTACTCCGGTGCCCTCATTTATATATATGACACCAACGCCGGACTAAAAAGTTCATCCCAGGGTGACTACACTATAAGTACGGTCAGTGGCTCGGGGCAGGATCTAACTGCCCTGTCTCAAGGTTATGGTATTAGGGCTACCAGCGTGTCACAGGATTTTGGCAACATGACTATTTCCGAGCCTTTTGATGGATCCGGAAATTATGTCGGTCCCGTAGACACCAATGAACGAATCATTTTCACCACCGACGACGCCCCCATAACCAACGGTGTAGGTTTATTTGAAATCCAGGCCAAAGCTTCCATCACTACTCCCCCGGCCGCTGACTACCAAGACACCTTAACTATCGTAGCAGCTGGTATTTTTTAATATTTACCTCTTGACAATGTTACGGGATAATTTGCATACTAATCTCAGTGAAAAGAAAAAGTCCATATAAGATCCTGTCTGGAATATTAATTTTTACCATCGTTTCTGTTTGGTGCTTCACCTATTACACTCCTACAGTCAAAGCCGACGCCGCCACTTGGGGACTTGTCCGGCTTGACCGGATGCGGGCTCAGGCTGTAGCCACCGGAGGTACTGTTTGTCTCAATCCTTCAGCCAGTGACACTACAGTTACTACCATTGCCGTTTCTTTTTCTAATGGCGACGGTGCCACTACCGGTTTCACCCTGTCGGGTACCGCTGCGGATTTTGATGCTACCGTCACTAATCTCCCTGCTTTTGGCCAATATCCCGGTACCACTGCCACCGCTTTTCCTGGAATCGATGGTGTTACGCCGGTAGTTGCCAGTCAGACCATTACCTATACCGTAGCTTCTACTAGTCTAACCGCCGGAACTGTTTATTGTTTTAATTTTGGCGCCGGCCTTACTCCCAGAACCACAGCGGCCAGCAACCTAACCGGCACTATCGCCACCAACGGTACTCCCGGTGAAACTGCAGTCTACGCTACCGCCACCGTTACTTCAGACCAAATCGACGTCACCGCCACCGTTCCCGCTGTTTTCAACTTTGCTTTGAGTGGTAACTCCGTAGGCTTTGGCAATCTGTCTACCAGCGCTGTCACCTCCCAAACCATTACCGCTACCATTGGTACCAACGCCGACGCAGGTTGGGTAACCTGGGTCAGAAACTCTACCAACGGCCTTTACTCCACCACCCAATCCAGCGCCATCGCAGTTCCCACCGGATCATACGGCACTGTTTACGATCTGGCTTCCACCACCGGTTACGTTTTGGATGTGGATACCGGTACCGGATCACCGACAATTGATAGTGCATACAACGGCACTTCGATTACCGAAGGAGGAATTATGACCAGTGTTTTCAGACAAGCAGCCTTCAAAGCCACACCCGGAGCAGCTGATACCCTTACCCTAAATTTCCGTGCCAAAGTAGCTACCACCCAGCCTGTAGGAAGCGATTACGCTGATACCGTCACTGTCTCTGCCGCCGGTGAATACTAACAGCTTATGAATAGACCGTTTGCAGTTTTTCTTGCCACGGCATTTTTTTTGCTCATTCTCACCCCGTTCCTTTCTTCATCCGTACACGCTGATCCGGCTACTTGGGGTCTGGTCAGATTGAATCGTATGCAGGCTCAGGCCGTGGCCACCGGAGGTACCGTTTGCCTCAATCCTTCAGCCAGTGATACCAGTGTCACCACCATAGCTGTATCTTTTTCCAATGGTAATGGAACAACAACCGGATTCACTCTTTCCGGCACTGCTGCTGATTTTAATGCCTCCGTCACCAACCTCCCCGCATTTGGTCAATATCCCGGTACTACCGCCACTGCTTTTCCGGGCATAGATGGCATTACCCCTGTGGTTAATAGTCAAACCATCACTTACACCGTCGCCTCCACCAGTCTGACCGCTGGCACGATATATTGTTTCAATTTTGGCGCCGGACTGACCCCCAGAACCACTGCCGCCAGTGATCTCACTGGTGTTATCTCCACCAACGGATCACCTGGAGAAACTGCCATTTATGCCACCGCCACTCTCACCGCCGATCAGATTGACGTCACCGCTACAGTTCCCGCCGTCTTCAGTTTTTCTCTCAGTGGCAATTCAATCGGTTTTGGCAACTTAACCACCGATACCGTCTCCTCTCAGGCAGTCACCGCCACCATTAACACTAATGCCGATTCCGGTTGGGTCGCCTGGATCAAAAACTCTACCAATGGTCTTTACTCAACCACTCAATCCAGCGCCATAGCTGTTCCCACCGGCTCATACGGCAACATCTACGACCTGGCCACCACTACCGGTTACGTCCTCGACGTTAACAGCGGCACCGGTTCTCCGACGGTAGATTCCGCATACAACGGGACTTCTGTTACCGAAGGTGGTATTATGACAAATATATTCAGGCAAATGGCCTTAAAAACCACTGCGGGGTCAGCGGACACATTTGTCTTAAACTTTCGCGCCAAAGTTGCTACAATTCAGCCTGTCGCTTCAGACTACATTGACACTGTCACAGTAGCTGTAGCAGGAGAATATTAAATAAAAATATGAAAAACCTTTTATTTGCGATTTTTACCCTCAGCCTGACGTTCATTCTCCCCGCATCTGCTTTTGCGCAAAATGTTGACTTGACCGTTTCTCCCGTCTTTTTCGATTTTAGCCCAGACCCGGGCGAGGTTTTAAAGGACAAAGTCAGAGTTCACAACAACACATCAACCCCTCTTCAATTAACCATTACCATAGATTCCATGGGTGTAAACGACCGGGGCGATGTCGTTCCCCAAGCCTTACCCTCAACCGAAAATTCCAATTGGTTTAGTTTTACCGCAAACAAAATCACCGTTCCTGCCAATGAATGGCTTGACGTCCCTTATACCATTTCTGTCCCCCAGAACGCAGCTTTCGGAAATTATTTTGCCATCACCTTTGCCCCTGCCGTCACCAAAACTCCGGGGTCCAATGCTTTAGTCCAAGGCAATGTCGTAGTTCCGGTTTTACTTAACGTCCAAAAAGAAGGTAGTATTGCTACCGCAAGTATCGAATCTTTTCAAGTCGGTAGTTTTGTCAATGAATTTCTCCCCGTAGATTTTTCTGTTTCCGTAAAAAACACCGGTAACATTCATTTATCCCCCCGGGGCAATATTTTCATCCGTGGCGGCGGCGACAAGGATTTGGCAATTTTGGAAATTAATTCTGCCAAAAGCAACATTCTCCCCAATTCCGCCAGGGCTTTCACCTCAAAATGGTCAGACGGATTTTTGGTCAGGGAATCGGTGTTGGAAAACGGGGTTGCAAAGCTAAATAACCGGGGTGAACCGCTTACCAAAATTGTCATTAACTGGAACAAACTCACCAACTTTAGAATCGGCAAATATACCGCCTATGTATTACTAGCTTACGACGACGGCAAACGTGACGTTCCCATCGATGCCACCACTACTTTTTGGGTCTTTCCATACACCGCTGTTATCATCGGCGTCGGCCTAGTGCTGCTAGTGTTGATCGGTGGCTCTGCCGGACTAAAAGCCATGGTCAAACGCGAAGCCAAAAAACTCCGCTCCCAGTAAAATGCCCACCTTCCTCACAGCTGTTTTAACTCTGGTATTGTTGTTTTTTCCTCCTAAAGTCTTTGCCCAAAACCCTCCCGGTATTTCTGTTTCTCCCGCCATGCTCAAACTGGATCTGGCCACAGACCAGCCAAATTTCACCCTAAATTACCAAAATTCAACTTCTTCCGTACTTCAGCTGACATTTTCTGCCAAAGACTTTACCGGACTGGAGGAGGGATGGCGCGTCAAATTTTTGGATCAGCAAGACGCCCAAAACTACCATTATTCATTGTCTTCCTGGTTAGATTTCAGTCCGGAAACTATGCTTTTGAAATCCGGTGAAACCGGCAATCTCACCGTAAATATCAGACAGGCAAATCTCTCTCCCGGTGGTCATTACGCGTCAATTGTCGCCGACATTTCCCCTCCGTTTCCTGAGCCGGGTACCGTAATCATAAAAAGCCAATTGGTTAGCCTGGCCTTTATCAGAGCCAACACCGGACAGGAAAACGACGCCGCCAAACTATCCGGTTTTACAGCCGTGAAAGATAATTTATTAACATTACCCCAAAAATTTTCCCTCCGCTTTGACAATACCGGAAACACTCAGTTAACTCCTCATGGCGTTCTTACCGTCAAAAATTTCCTCGGCTATACCGTTTCCCAAAGTATCCTCAACGAGGATTCTCTCATTACCTTACCCGAATCTATCCGAAAATACGAAATAAAAACCAATCTTGATCAAATCGCCTGGCTACTGCCCGGTCCATACCAGACAGATTTAACCGTAAACTTCGGCCGTGACAAAACCATTTATGCCAGCACAAAGTTTTTTGTTCTGGGCAGCAAAAACTCCCTCACTCTCGTCACGATTCTCCTTTTCCTACTCCTTATCGCCTTAAAGTACCGAAAAACTCGAAAGTAATCCGGGCCAAAGCTCACTCAATACACTTTTATTTATCGCTGTCACCGACAGGGTATAAAGTCTCTCTCCAGAAAACACGTAAACCGTGTATTCTTTTCCGTCCAGTTTGGAAAACATCATTCCATCGCTTATTCCCACAATTACTTTCTTTTCCGTATATTCTTCTTTTTGGTTTCTTCGCAGTTTCACCCCGGGGATATCCTCAAACCGGTGCTCTGCCGATCTCATGGCAACAGCTACAATGTTTACCCTCGGATCCCGACCCATGATGTCTACTTTCTCCAAAATTGATTCCTCCGTCTTCCCGTTAGGTACAACATTTGCCGTCCTCGGGTAATCAAATGTCATATACTTGCCCCGATATTTATTTTCCCCTTCTGGAATAGCTGTAGGCTCCCGTAGCGCCCGCCCCCCCAACACTACTCTCATATCATCATCTTTAGATCTTATGACCCCAGATGAATTCTCAGACCGCCAAAATTTATAACCGAAATAGCCTACCCCACCCAAAAATATTACTGCCAGCACAATCCCCACTTTCATTTATTTCAGTATATTGTAAAATC
>Ga0265297_10004195_pt1 | contig 24076 bp, 24 predicted proteins | sample Munlanlwell13791_FD_192502 | JGI IMG/M metagenome (GOLD analysis project Ga0265297, IMG submission 192502) | Leachate microbial communities from a municipal landfill in Southern Ontario, Canada - Leachate well 137-91 | ecosystem: Engineered > Solid waste > Landfill > Unclassified | place... | reverse complement strand
TTGGCAAGTTTCCGGTCGTTCTGAGGTGAATTTTGATAAAAGAGTTGAAATGGATGCTGATTATGTCAGGAAAAAATCAGTTTGGCATGATATAATCATTATTATCAAGACTCCTTGGGCGATGCTTTCTGGCAAAGGAGCCTTATAATTTTCAAAATGAGAATCTTTCGAAAAAAAACCAGTGAAATTGATAATCTAAACAAAATTGACATTGGAGCTCATGAGTCGATGGAAGCCAGACCCAAAAAATTTCATAAGAAATGGTGGTTTTTGGGCGGGGGAATTTTTGTTTTTCTGGCTATCTTCCTGTTTTTCTTTTTAATTACCCCTCTTTTACAGATGCAAAAACAGGCTGCGGTTCTTGGGGCAGAAGCTAAAGGAATTTATGAAGGTCTTCAGGGGCAAGATTTAAATAAGGCGGTGGAAAAAGTTGCTTCTACTAAGGCAGAGTTTGAAAAGTTAAAAACTTCTTATCAGAAGATGGTTTGGCTAAAAGCAATCCCTTTGGCTGGCGGCTATTATCGTGACGGACAGCGTCTTTTTGCCAGTGGCAATTATTTACTGGAGACGGCTGATTTGGTGGTTGAATCGCTGAAACCTTATGCTGATTTACTTGGTTTGGACGGCGCAGAAGAAACTGACAAAAAAGAAGAAAAGGCCATGACGACCGAAGAAAGACTAATTTTGGTTTTAGATACCTTGGATAAAATCCAACCTAACTTGGATAAAATTGGCGAAAAGCTTGATTTAGCCCAAGGGGAGATTGATCAAATCAAACCCAGCCGTTATCCCCAAAGCCTTTTTGGCAAGAAAATCAGGGTTAATGTTGAATCGTTGGTAGAGACTATTGATGGGACGGCTCAAACAGTAAAAGAAGTTAAACCGATCATCAGTCATTTAAAGCCGATTTTGGGGGTCGGTGAGCCAAAGAATTATTTGCTTCTTTTCCAAAACGACGCTGAACTGCGGCCGACTGGCGGCTTTTTGACCGCCTATGCCGTTTTGTCGGTGGATAACGGCAAATTTAACGCCAGTAATTCTCATGATATCTATACACTGGATAATCTTTTTGGTAATCGCTTACCGGCACCGGATCCGATTAAAAATTATCATAAAAATGTTTTTAACTGGCATTTACGGGATATGAACCTATCGCCTGATTTTAAAGTTTCGATGGATACCTTTTTGGAAAATTACGGCAAGATTGCCGACAAAGATGAAATTGACGGAATCATTGCGGTTGATACCCAAGTTTTGGTTGATCTTTTGAAAGTTTTGGGGCCGATCGGTGTCAGCGGTTTTGGAAACTTTTCCGCGGAAAACGACGAACGCTGCGACTGCCCCCAGGTTTTTTACGAACTGGAAAAATATGCGGATAAGCCAACATCAAGCTTAAAAGAAGAAAGAAAAGGAATTATTGGGCCACTGATGCACTCAATCCTCTTAAATGCCATGGGTTCACCGCGTAAACAATGGCCCTTATTTATGAATGTGGTTTTTACCAATATTTCGGAAAAACACCTGCTTCTTTATTTCTTTAACGAAGATGTCCAAAAGACCATGGAAGTTTTGAACGCTTCGGCCCGGATTAAAGATTACGATGGTGATTATCTTCATGTTAACGACTGCAACTTTGCCGGCGCCAAATCAAACATGTTTATCAAAGAAACTTTCACCCAGGATATTGAAGTCGCCAATGATGGCAGTGTGACTAAAACCTTAACGATTGATTATAAAAACCCGGCAGCGCCTTCCAACTGTAATTTGGAAGCAGGGGAGCTTTGTCTAAACGGTCTTTACCGTGATTGGGTTAGAATTTATGTTCCTCAGGGCAGCCAGCTGATTGAGGCCCAGGGATCTGAAATTGAGGTTAGAACCTACGATGATTTGGGCAAAACCGTTTTTGAAGCTTTTTATGGCGATCAATCACCGCTTCGTCCTCAAGGGAAAGCCCAGCTGACCTTTAAATATCGTTTGCCTTTCAAAGTTGAGAAAGGCCAGTCATATAAGATGCTCATTCAGAAACAACCCGGAACCTATGGTTACGAAAACATCATTAATTTTAACGGCAAAGATCAAACTTTCGAGTTGAAAGCCGACAAGGAAATCAAATTTTAAAACGAAAATCACCTTCTAATGCGTGAGGCGAGAACCTACAAAACCGAGGGAATTATCCTTAAAAGAAATAACTACGGAGAGGCTGACAAACTTCTAACCATTTTTACCAAACAGTACGGGAAAATCCGTATCATGGCCAAAGGGGTTAGAAAGCTTTCTTCTCGTAAGGCCGGTTCGCTGGAGCTTTTTAACCATTCCGCCGTTTTTTTAGTTAAAGGTAAGGGTTTAGATTTAGTAACCGAAGCTCAAAACATCAATCTTTTTAAAAACTGGCGGAAAGATTTAGAAAAAGTTTCCACCGCTTATTATTTTTGCGAGTTGGTTGACAAATTAACTCCCGATAATCAATCTCACCCGGCTGTTTTTGAACTTTTGCGCCAGAATTTTTTGAAATTGGAAGTTTTGCCGGGTTCCCGTTTGATCAGAGAATTTGAAGAAAAACTTTTACATGAGTTGGGTTTTGGTGTCCCGGAAATTTTTCAAAAAACTCAGGGAAGTTTAAAATTTTACATTGAGAGCATTATCGAAAAACACTTAAACAGCCCCAGGGTTTTAAAAAGTTTAAATTGACGGTCAAACCAAAATAGATTATATTTAAGAATAATGGAGATACTCGATAAAATTATCAGTTTGTGTAAGCGCCGCGGTTTTGTTTACCCCAATTCGGAGATTTACGGCGGCATACAGGGTTTTTATGATTACGGGCCAATGGGGGTGGAAATGAAAAACAATATCAAAAAACTTTGGTGGGATGAAATGACCAAAAATCATGAGAACGTTGTAGGGATTGACGGAGCGATTATTTCCCATCCCAAAGTTTGGGAAGCCTCCGGCCATATTCAAAACTTCACTGATCCCTTGGTTGATTGTAAAAAATGTAAAAAAAGATTTCGGGCCGATACTCTATTTGAAGACATGGATTTGGAAGAGGGAACGACCGACAAGGATTTAATTGCTTTTTTAACAAAGAAATTAAAAGGCAAGAAATGCCCTAGTTGTGGTGGAGAGCTAACCGAGCCTCGTCGTTTCAATCTTTTGGTGGAAAGTTCGCTGGGAGTCGTTGAAGGCGAAAAAACCAAAACTTTTTTAAGAGGCGAAGCCTGCCAGAATATTTATTTGGATTACCAGAATGTTTTGGATTCTTTACATCTGAAAATCCCTTTCGGCATTGTCCAGATCGGCAAGGCCTTTCGCAATGAAATTACCCCCAAGCAGTTTTTATTCCGTCAGCGGGAATTCGAACAATGGGATTTACAATGGTTTACAAATCCCAAGGAGATGAAAAAATGGTATGAATATTGGAAGGAACAGCGTTTCGCCTGGTACCAGGGTTTAGTTAGCCAGCCGAAAAAAATGAGATTACGACAACATGACGAATCTGAATTGGCTCATTATGCCAAAATTGCTTTTGATATTGAATACGAGACGCCTTTCGGTTGGAAAGAATGGGAAGGTATTCATTGGCGGGGTGACTGGGATTTGTCGCGCCATGGCCAGTTTTCCGGCAAAGATTTTACCTACACTGATCAGGAAACTCAGGAGAAATTTATTCCTTGGATTGTGGAAACTTCCGGCGGGGTTGACCGGACCTTTTTGTTTTTACTTTTTGATGCTTACCGGGAAGAAAAAGACAAAGAGGAAACCAGAGTTTTTCTGGCTTTAAACCCAAAGATTGCGCCAATCAAAGTCGCGGTTTTCCCGCTTCTTAGAAACAAACCGGAACTGGTCAAAAAAGCCAAAGAAATTTATGATAATTTGAAAAAATGTTTTAATGTTGCTTGGGACGATATCGGCAATGTCGGCAAACGCTATCGCCGGCAGGATGAAATCGGAACACCTTGGTGTATCACCGTTGATTTTGAAACTCTGGAAGACAAAAAAGTGACGGTCAGAGATCGGGACACGATGAAACAAGAAAGAATAGCCATTGACAAATTAACAGATTTTTTCCAAACTAAACTAGCATGAAGAAAAACCTAACCATTGTTCTGATTGCGGTCGCCGTTATTTTAATCATCGGCGGCATTTTTTTAATCAAAGGTAAAAATAAAAACCAGACCGCTGATGAAAACCAGCAGGATCAGAAAAAAACTTTGGAAACACCTTTAGAAGATCGGCCATACGTGGCTTTGATCCCGAGGACCGACGGCAAAGAGTTCACTTTGGAAATCAGCCGGATTAAAAATGCCAAAACCATTGAATACGAACTGGTTTATGAAAGCCAGGGTTTATCCCGGGGAGTGATTGGTTCGGTGGAAATTTCTTCAGGGGAAACCGAAGTCTCCCGGAAACTGCTTTTAGGCAGTTGTTCAAAAGATGTCTGTAAATATGATGAAGGGGTGGAGCAGGGGAGTTTGACCTTGCGCTTCAGGGGGACAGAAGGCACCCGAAAATTTGAAGCCAGTTTTCATTTGCAGCAGGGGAATAAAGAATTAACCTCAGTAGATCAGAATTTTAAGCTGAGCGGTAAATTTGCTGCGACGACTTTTTACCTGACGATGCCGACGATCGGCTTGCCGGAAAAAGTGGAAAATAAAGTAATAAGCGATTCATACGGTGTTTTTACCGCCGGTTCAAACACAGTCAAGGGTTCGACTTTAACTCTAGTTTTGTCTGAATCGCCAACCGCCGCCAAATTATTCTTGTTTGACAGCGGCAAGTCAACCGAGCAGTCTGGCTTCAAGATTGAAGGCCAGAATTTGACGGCCACAGTTGATTCTTTAGGGACTTTCTTCGTTACAGAATAAAAAAATCAATCTCCTTTAGATAAATTTCCCTTTGTCCTTTTATTGGTGATTTTGTGAAAAAGTTCCTCTTGACAAGGGTATGAAAGTGTATCAAAATGGATATAATTGGTGAAAATTGTAGAAAATCTTTTATGTTTTTAGGCACCTATCAACCCAATCTTATTGGCAAAGGCAGAATCGCTTTACCTAAAAAAATCCGCAATGAGTTGGCGGGAAATCGTTTGGTTTTAACCATCGGCTTTGAAAACTGCGTTTTAGGTTTTGCCGAAAAAGCCTGGGAAGGAATTGTTCAGCCGGAACTTTCCCGGCCTTTCTTTTCCGATACCCAAGCCAGAGATTTAAGACGGAAAATGTGCATGGAAGCCATGGTCATTGAACTTGATTCCCAGGGCCGTTTTATTATCCCAGAGTCGATGATGAAGTATGCCGGTGTCAAAGAACAGTTAACGGTCATTGGCGCCGGAGATCATTTTGAAATTTGGGATAACAAGTCTTGGGAAGATTATCGGAAAAAATTAAGCAAATAAAATTATTAATGAGTGAATTTCACCAGCCGGTTCTTTTGAAGGAAGTGATAGAAGGATTAAGAGTTAGGAAAAACGGCAAGTACATTGACGGAACGGTTGGCGGAGGCGGACACGCCTTAGCTTTTTTAAAAATTGATAGTCAAATATTAGGTTTAGATTGCGATCCTGAAGCCCTAAACCACGCCAGAGAGTCTTTATCTGCTGCCTGCCCTGCCCTTCGATCCGGAGGGCTGAAGGCTTCCTGGCGTTTGGTTAAGGGCAATTTCAAGGATTTGGCTAAAATCGCCGAAACGAACGATTTTAGCCAGGCAGACGGAGTCCTGCTTGATTTAGGGGTTTCCTCTTATCAACTGAATACTCCGGACCGCGGTTTTTCTTTCCAAAGCCAAGGCCCATTGGATATGAGAATGGACCCGGAGCTGGGAGTGACCGCCGCTGATTTGATTAACGGTTTAGGCAAAAATGAACTTAAAAAACTTTTTCAAAAATTGGGTGAGGAAAAATTGGCTGGAAGACTGGCTGAGGCTGTGGTTGGAGCCCGTCGTTTAAAGCCGATTGTAACCTGTCGGCAGCTGGCCGAAGTTGTTTTAAAAGTCAAACCAAAAAAGGGGAAAATCCATCCGGCGACCCAGATTTTTCAGGCTTTAAGAATTGCGGTTAACGATGAGCTGAATAATCTAAAGGAGGCCTTACCGCAGATTTTAGAAATTTTAAAATCAGGCGGCAGGTTAGGGATTATCAGTTTTCATTCGGGCGAAGACAGAATTGCCAAAAATTTCTTAAAGGAGAAAGAGAATCTCGGAGAAGTAAAAATTATCACTAAAAAGCCGATTGTTCCCGGCGAAGAGGAAACCAGACAAAATCCACGCAGCCGGAGCGCCAAACTAAGAATTGGCGAGAAAAATTAATAAAAATGAAAAAAACAAATAAAAAACCAAAATTGATTTCTTTGATCATCGGTTTAATTCTGGTTTTGTCCGGAACTCAACTGGTCATTTCTCATTGGCTGGCAACAACTGGCGGCAAGTTGCGTCAGTGGGAGGAAAAAACAGAGCAGCTGGAACAACAGAACAGAATACTAACGGAAGAGATTAATCAAATGGGCTCTTTATCAAGGATTGCCATTGAAGCACAAAGGTTAGGCTTGGTAAAAGCCGATAAGGTTTTATATCTTACCCCCCAAATTCCTGTTGCTTTGGAGAAAACAAATAATTTAGAAAGATAAAATGGGTTCAAATTGGCGGGTTAACTTCCTTTTAGCCCTCTTTGTTTTAGGAGGCTTGTTGGTCTCCGCCCGTTTGTTTTACTGGCAGGTTTTTTCTTTCGAAAGTCTTACCGCGATTGCCGAAGGGCAACACTGGATTTCTTTTGAAATCCCGGCCAAAAGAGGCGAAATTTTAGCCAATGACGGTCTACCATTGGTGGCTAACAAAGAAGCTTTTTTGCTTTTTGCCTCTTTGCCGGAAATCAAGGATGAAATCAATAAAGTTGCCGATACGCTGGCTCCTTTACTGGATGAAGAAAACATTTCTACTATGGCGGGTTTGTTGAAAGAAAGATTGGGCCGAAGCGATTTGGTTTGGGTGCCCCTGAAACATAAAATCTCTCGGGAAACCAAAAAACAAATCGAATCTTTAAGTTTGCCTGGTTTGGGATTTGAAGAGGAACAGGATCGCAGTTATCCTGAGGGTTCTTCCAGTGCCCATTTGTTGGGCTTTGTCGGCTCTGATATTAATGGGGTGGAAAAGGGTTATTTTGGTCTGGAGGGCTATTATGATTTGGAACTGAAAGGCCGTCCGGGGCTTTTAAGAAGAGAGAAAGATGCTTCAGGCAAGCCGATTTTAATTGGTGATATTGAAAGAGAAAAGGAGCGTGACGGCCGGACTTTGTTAACGACTCTTGATCGGACGATCCAGTTTCTAATTGACGAAAAGCTGAAAGATGGTTTACAGCGTTATGGAGCTGTTTCCGGTTCGGTGGTCGTCATGGAGCCGCAAACCGGAGCTATTTTAGGGATGGCCTCTTTGCCTGGCTATGATCCGGAAAATTATGTCTCCTTTGATAAAAGCCTTTATTCTAATCCGGTGGTGGCTTCTTCCTATGAACCAGGCTCGACTTTTAAGGTTTTAGTCATGAGTGCGGCTCTTAACGAAGGAGTCGTTAAACCGGAGACACGTTGTGACCAATGTTCCGGTCCAAGGGTAATTTCCGATTATACCATTAAGACTTGGAACGAAAAATATTTTTCCGATTCAACCATGACTGAAGTTATTCAGCATTCGGATAACGTGGGTATGGTTTTTGTCGGTGAAAAGCTGGGGAAAGAAAAAATGGTTTCCTATCTGGAGAAATATGGTTTTGGGAAACCAACTGGAATTGATTTGGAAGATGAAGCTTCTCCTAAACTGCGTCCAACCAGCGAATGGAAACAGATTGACTTGGCGACAACTTCTTTTGGCCAGGGAATCGCGATTACCCCTATTCAAATGATTAGAGCCGTGGCCTCAATCGCAAACGGCGGAAAACTTGTGACTCCCTTTTTGGTTCAAAAAGTAATTACTGAATCAGGTGAAACAGAGATTAAACCTAAACAAAGCGAGGAGGTTCTGAAATCTTCAACTACCATGATGATGACCGAAATGATGGTTAACGCTGTGGAAGAAGGGGAATCGAAATGGGCTAAGCCTAAGGGTTATCGGATTGCCGGTAAAACCGGGACAGCCCAAATTCCGGTTGCTGGCCATTATGATAAGGACAAAACCATTGCCTCTTTTGTTGGCTTTGCTCCGGCTGATGATCCAAAATTTGTTATGTTGGTGACATTACGCGAGCCGACCTCTTCTCCCTGGGGGGCGGAAACAGCGGCGCCACTCTGGTTTGATATCGCCAAAGAAATTTTTACTTATTATGGAATTCAACCTAATTAAGATATAATATAGGTAGATTTTTTTATATGTGGCATAAATTCCGTCAAAGTCTTTTCGGCGAGAAAATTCGCCTGTTTTTCCCTAATTGGGTAGTCAATAGATTCAAACATTTTCCGGTGGCTTTATCAGCTGTTTTGTTTTTTGGCTATCCAGCCAGACATCTGAAGGTAATCGGGATAACTGGAACCGATGGCAAGACCACCACAGCGACTTTACTTCACGAAATTTTAAGTGCTTCGGGCAAAAAATCAGCCTTAGTTTCTACCGTTAAAACTAAAGCTGGATCTTTGGAAATCAAAACCGGTTTGCATGTAACCTCACCGGAGCCATGGATACTTCAAAAGCTTTTGCAACGCTTTACCGACCAGGAAGTTGAATATGCCATTTTGGAATCAACTTCTCAAGGTTTGGACCAATATCGCTTCTTAGGCTGTCATTTTTTAATGGGATTGATTACTAATGTGACCAATGAGCATCTGGACTATCATAAAAATTATTTTAATTATTTAAAAGCCAAGTCAAGACTCTTTGAACAGGTTAAGGTAGCAATTCTAAACCGTGATGATGAATCATTTAATTATTTAAACCGAGAATTAGGGGAAAAGAAGGTTAAAATAATCACTTATGGTTTAAAAAACAAAGCTGATTTTACACCCCAGTCTTTTTCTTTTAAAACAAATCTTTTAGGTGAGTATAATCAATATAACTGTTTAGCGGCGGTGGCCGCTTCTTCTTTCTTTGGCGTTTCCAAAGAAGTAATCAAAAAAACTTTAGCGGGGTTTAAAGGGGTAGAAGGAAGAATGGATGAAATAAAAAATGATTTGGGATTAAGAGTTTTTGTTGATTTTGCGCACACTCCCAACTCTTTAAAAAATGTTTTAAGTTCTTTGTCTGGAATAAAAAAACAGGGCTCAAAGCTTATTGCAGTTTTCGGCAGTGCCGGCGGAAGGGATCATGCCAAACGGCCGTTAATGGGACAAAACGCAGCTCGGTTCGCCGATTTAATTGTTTTGACTGGCGATGATCCGCGAACAGAAAGTGTGGAAGTGATTACTGAGGAAATTGCTAAGGGTTGTTTAAAAGAAGGTTTTAAAGACGGAAAGAATTTATTTCGTATTGTGGACCGGACTGAAGGGATCAGATTTGCGATACAGGATTTGGCTAAAAAGGGCGATATCATTATTGTTTGCGGCAAAGGTCATCAAAAATATTTTTACGAAGGTAAAAAAGAAATTCCTTGGGATGAACATAAAGTTATTAAAAAAGCGCTTGAGGATAAAAAATGAAGGAAAAGAAACTACATGTTCATTTTATGGGTATTGGTGGGAGTGCCGTATCGGGAGTGGCCATTTTAGCCAAGAAAGCCGGCTTTAAAGTCAGTGGTTGTGAACTTCAAGAACAGACTGCTTATTCTCCAACTTTATCTAAATTTGGGATAAAACCTTTTCTTGGTCATGATGTCTCTCACCTTAAGGGAGTTGATTTAGTGGCAGTTTCCCCGGCACTTTTATTTAATCATCCGCTCTCAACGGAACTGTTGGAAGCAGAGAAAAAAAGAATTTTAATTACCTGGCAGGAATTTTTGGGTCGTTTTTTACAAAAAGACAAAAAGGTGATTGCGATTGCCGGAACTCACGGGAAATCAACCGTCACCGCTTTGGTAGGTTTTTTAGCCGAAGGAGCCGGTATTGATCCCACTGTTGAAGTCGGGGCTTTAATCCCCCAGTGGGGGGCCACAGTTCGTTTTGGTCGTTCCGATTATTTTATTTGTGAAGCTGATGAATTCAATTATAATTTTTTGCATTATTCTCCTGGGGTGATTATTCTAAACAATCTGGAAATGGATCATCCGGAATTTTTCAAAAACTTTGACCATTTTCTGGAAGCCTTTGTCAAATTTATTCAAAAAATCAAAGAACCGAAAATTTTGATCGTTAATGAAGAAGATCAGGGAATCCAAAAGCTTCTGGGGAAAATGAAAGGATGGTTGCTCAAAGAAAAAGTTAAGGTTATCGGTTTCTTTCTTGAGAAACAATTTTCTTTTCCTTTTTTTCATGAATACCAGGGAATTTTACCAGAAAAACAAGAAGCGGATGATTTAACCAAATTTAAAGTTAAAAACGATTCTTTTGAACAGGATTTTATGATGGAATTGTCCGGAGTCCATAATGTCTACAATGCTTTGGGGGCGATCGCCTGCGGTTTTGAGTTGGGCTTTCCCGAAGGAAAAATGAAAAAAGCTTTGTCTGGTTTTAAAGGTTTGGAGCGGCGTTTTGAACTGGTTGGAGAAGAAAAAGGCATTAAAGTTTATGATGATTATGCCGTTCACCCCACCGCCGTTGAGGCTACTTTATTGGCGGCTCGGGGGAAATATCCGAAAGCCAAGATTTGGGCAGTTTTTGAATCACACCAATATTCCCGGCTCAAGCTGTTTTTAAATGAATTTGCCCAAAGTCTGGATTTGGCGGATCAAGTGATTATCACGCCGATTTATCAAGGCCGCGAGAAAAACAATCAAACAATTAAAGAGTCTGATTTAGTTGACAAAATCGGCGAGAAAGCCCAATTTTTATCGGATTTCGATTTAATTGTTAAGAATCTGGTTTCGCGGGTTAAAAAAGACGAAATAATTATTGTTTTTGGGGCCGGCTATTCATACCAGCTGGCCAGAATGATTTTATCGGGTTTAAAAAATGAAAGAAAAAATTAATTTTCCAGGTTTAAAAACAAACCAGTCATTGGCGGTTTTATCCACCTTTAATATCGGTGGTCCGACGGATTTCTTTTATGAGGTTAAAAGTGAAAAAGGTTTAGTTGCCTTGGTTAAATTAGTTCAGAAAAAGAAAATTCCTTTTGTAGTTATCGGCGGCGGCAGTAATTTTTTGTTTGATGATCTTGGCTTTCGGGGCTTGGTTATTAAAATGGCAGATGATAGTTTGAAAGCTGGCCAAGAAGGAAAAATTATGGTTGGGGCAGGGATGATTTTAAGCAAACTGGTTAATTTTTGTACTCAGAAAGGTTTTTCCGGTTTGGAATTTGCGGCTGGTGTTCCGGGAACCTTGGGTGGGGCGGTTGTCGGCAATGCCGGAGCCTGGCAGGAAAGTATCGGAGAAAAAGTTTTGCGGGTAAAAGTTTTGGACAATGAGGGAGAAATAAAATGGCTGGAACAAAAAGATTGCCAATTTGGATACAGGGAAAGTCTTTTTAAAAGAGAACCGCTGATTATTTTAAGTGTGGAATTACTTCTAAGACAGGAGAGTCCTCAGATAATCAAACAGAAAGTTGAAGAGAATTTAAACAAAAGACTGTCTCAGCCTAAAGAGCCTTCCGCCGGTTCAGTTTTTATCAATCCCAAGCCTGATTCTGCCGGAGTCATGATTGAAAAATGCGGACTTAAGGGATATCAAATCGGCGGAGCCAAAATCTCCGATCAGCACGCTAATTTTATTATCAATATCGGCGAGGCTAAAGCTTGCGATGTGCTAGAATTGATAGCACTGGCCAAAAAAAAGGTTAAACAACAATTTGGCCTTGAGCTGAAAACGGAAATTAAATTCTTAAAAGAAAAATGACAAAGTATATTATCAAAGGCGGTAAACCCTTAAAAGGTGCAGTCAGAATCGGCGGAGCGAAAAACTCCAGCTTTAAATTAATGATTGCTTCACTTCTGGCTCAAGGCGAATCTCGCCTGCTGGATATTTCCCGGATTGGCGATGTAGAGGTTACCAGGCAAGTTATCGAAATTCTTGGCGGAACCGTTAAAAGCCGTGGCAAAGGGGCTATTTTTATCAACCCTGACAAATTAAAAAGCTGTCGTATCCCCAAAGATTTCGGCTACAAATCACGAGCTTCAGTCATGTTTGCCGGACCCTTACTCTCTCGTTGCGGCCAGGCCTTTTTGCCTTTGCCTGGCGGTGATCAGATCGGCCGGCGGCCGGTTGACCGACATTTGGAAGGTTTGCAGGCTCTGGGGGCCAAAATTAAACATTTAAACGGTTTTATCTGCTTGGAGTCTTCTGGTTTGAAAGGCTGTAAATTCCGTTTTACTAAAAACACTCATACCGGGACGGAAACTTTGATCATGGCGGCGGTTTTAGCCAAGGGGACAACCATTTTGGAGAATGCCGCTTTGGAAGTTGAAATTGATGATTTGATTTCTTTCTTAAATAAAATGGGGGCCAAAGTTAAAAGACTGCCGGGGCGAATCATTAAAATTGAAGGCGTTAAAAAACTAAAAGGGACAATTCATAAGGCCATGCCGGATCGCAATGAAGCGGTTTCTTACGCTTGTGCGGCTTTAGCCACTAAAGGCGATATTATCATCGAAAACGCCCAAGAGGCTCATTTAAAGACTTTTTTGGAAAAAGTTAAGGAGGCAGGGGGGAATTACGAAACGGATCATTATGGTTTGCGTTTTTGGTATGAAAAACCGCTTAAAGCTACCGATATTACTACCGGTCCCCATCCCGCTTTTATGACTGACTGGCAAGCTTTATGGACAACACTCATGACTCAGGCTAAAGGCCAAAGTGAAATTACCGAAACGGTTTACGAATATCGTTTTGCCTTTACCAAAGACCTGCTGAAAATGGGAGCCAAAATTGAACTTTTTAATCCCCAAATAAAAAATCCGGAACAGTTTTACAGCTTTAACCTTAATGATGATCAGCCGGATAATTTTCATGCGGCTCGTGTTTTGGGGCCAACGTCTTTGAAAGGGAATGAGTTAAAAGTTCCGGATATTCGGGCCGGGGCCACTTTAATGTTAGCGGCTTTGATTGCCAAGGGTAAAAGTGTGCTTTGGGATGAAGGTCATATTGAAAGGGGATACGAAGATCTTGACTTGCGTTTAAAGGAATTAGGGGCAGAGATTAAAAAAGTTATCGATGATTAATCTTTTGAAAAAAATTTTTCATTCTTCAAGGAGACTGTTGGCCAAAGTCTGGCTAAAGCTGAATTCGCAGATAACGGTTATCGGGATAACCGGCAGTTATGGAAAGACAAATACGGCCCGGGCAATTAATCAGGTTCTATCGGAAAAATATTCAACGCTTCAGACCGATTTAAATTTAGATACCAATTTTAATTTACCGATTACCCTTCTTAAATTAAGGCCATTTCATCGGAAAGCTGTTTTGGAATATGGTGTTGATCATCAAGGCGAAATGAATTTTCATTTAAGCTTGGTTAAACCGCAGATTGCGGTTCTGACCGGTATTAACCCCACTCATTCTGACCAAGAGCACTTGGGGTCAATTGCCAATATTATTTTGGAAAAAAAGAAACTTTTGCTGTCTTTGCCCAAGTCAGGTTTGGCTATTTTAAATGGCGATGATTCCCAAGCCAGAAAAATGAGTCAGGGGATAAAAGCTAAAGTTTTGTTTTACGGGACCGATCCTAAGGATGATTTCTCCGCCCAACAGATAAAAGTGAGTTTTGAAGGCACGACTTTTCTTTTAATTTATCATCAGGGGCAAGAGAAAAAAGAAATAAAAATCAAAACCGGTCTGGTCGGCCGTCATTTTGTCCAGGCTTGTTTGGCGGCTGTTGCGGTTGGTTTAAATCAAGGCTTAACTATTGATCAAATCAAGAGAGCTTTGGGGAAGATAAAACCTTTGCCGGGAAGATTAAGTATCGAGAAAGGACCTTTGAGAACGATTCTTTTAAATGATTCTTTAAGAGCCAATCCGGCTTCAACTTTGGCTGGTTTGCAAACTTTAGCTGATCTGCCGACCAAGGGTAAAAGGATAGCGGTTTTAGGAGAGATGGGAGAGCTGGGTGATTCCGCCGAGAAAGAACATCGTTTAATCGGAGAGAAAGTCTTTGAGTTAAAAATTGATTTTCTTTTAGGGATAGGGCCATTACAGAGATTAACTATCGAGCAGGCCATCAAATTAGGAATGGACAGAAAAAAAACTTTTTGGGCTAAAGATGTTTTGCAGGCTTCTGAATTTTTGAAAAGAATTCTCAAATCAGGTGATCTCTTTTATTTGAAGGGTTCCCGTTTACGTCATTTGGAAAGAATCTTACTTTTACTGGAGGGGGAGCAGGTTGGCTGCCGAGTTGTTTCTTGTCATTTTTATCATCATTGCCGTGATTGCCCGTTTTTGAAAACTGGCATATAATTAAACTATCAATGTCTTTATATCTAGGCTTACTGATATTTTCTTTCTTAATTACCAGCATTTTGGTTGTTCCCTTCATTAACTTCTTATATAAAATCAAGTTTTTACGCCAAGAGCAAAAAACCAAAGATTTCTTAGGTATCAGAACTAAAATTTTTGACCGTTTCCATAAACATAAGGTCGGAACTCCGGTTGGCGGCGGTTTGTTGATTATCGCGGTGGTTTCAATTCTTTATGCTTTGGTTTTCCCGCTAATTTCTTACTTTGGTGTTTTTATCAGTACTTCTTATCCGATTAAAGAGGAGTTAAACATTTTGTTTTTTACTTTCTTGGGTTTTGGCCTTTTGGGTCTTTATGATGATATTAAAAAGTTTTTTGGCTTTGGCCATTCCGGTTTTTTCGGTTTAAGATTGCGCCATAAATTTTTCATCCAATGGGCGCTGGCCTTAACCATCGCCGTTTTGCTTTTTAATAACTTGGGGATTAACTTTTTTTACGTTCCTTTTTTCGGCATTGTTCATCTGGGATGGTGGTATATTCCTTTTGCCGCTTTTGTGATTGTGGCCTTTGCCAATGCTTTTAATATTACCGATGGCCTGGATGGCCTGTCATCTGGTTTGTTGACCATTTGTCTTTTTGCCTTCTGGATTTTGTCTAGCCAATTTTTGGATACCTCGCTTTCCGTTTTCATTTCCATCTGGCTGGGAGCCCTGATTGCCTTTTTGTATTTTAACGTTTACCCGGCCAGAATTTGGCTGGGAGATGTTGGAGCCTTATCCTTCGGCGCTACTTTAGGAGTTGTTGGTTTACTGATTGGTAAAACTATGGCTTTGGTAATCATCGGCGGTTTGTTTATTTTTGAGGCTGGATCAAGTTTGCTCCAGATGCTTTGGAAAAAATTCTTCAAGAAAAAACTTTATGCCGTTTCTCCTTTCCATCTGTGGTTGCAGAATAAAGGTTGGGAAGAACCCAAAATTGTTTTTCGCGCCTGGCTGGCCGGAATTATTCTGGCCATTTTTGGTCTTTGGCTGGCTTTGATTTAAATTATGGAAAAATTAAACTCCCAAAAAGTTGCGGTTTTAGGTTTTGGTTTGGAGGGAAAAGACCTCTGTCGCTTTTTACTTTCGCAAAAAGCTAAAATTACGGTTTTCGATCAAAAACAAGATTTATCCGCTGATCAAGACTATCAAGACTTTAAGAACCAAGGGATTGAATTTAGATTGGGGGAAAGTTCTCTTGATTCCTTGGCTGATGGGAGTTTTGTTTTTATTTTTCGCTCTCCCGGTTTTTCTCCTCTGCGTGCGGAGATCAAAAAGGCCAAAGAAAAAGGGAGTCAAATTTCTTCTGCCATCAATCTTTTTTTTGAGCGATGCTTGGGGAAAATTATCGGGGTGACCGGGACTAAAGGGAAAGGGACAACTGCAACTTTAATCTCAGAGATTTTGAAAAAAGACGGCAAAAGGGTTTTCTTGGCCGGCAATGTCGGCCAGCCGGTTTTGAGTCTGCTTGGTCAAATCAAAGCCGATGATTGGGTGGTTTTGGAGCTCTCCAGCTTTCAGCTGATGGATTTGGAGAAAAGCCCTCATATCGCTGTTGTTCTGTTTATCACTTCAGAACATTTAAATTATCATCAAGATACTCAGGAGTATATCCAGGCCAAGTCCAATATCGTTACCCATCAAAATAAAAATAATTTGACGGTTTTAAACGCGGATAATTCAACTTCTTCTTCTTTTGCCAATTTAACCAAGGGCCAAGTTTATCATTTTTCCCGTCAGAAGAAGGTGAACGGCTCTTATGCTAAAGACCAAAAAATTTATCTTTTTGATCAAGAAATAGGGTCAACAGAAAAATTGCAGCTTTTAGGTGAACATAATTGGGATAATGTTTGTGCTGCTGTTTTGGCTGCTCATCTAGCCGGGGCAAGTTTGAAATCAATCCAAAAAACTATTTTTGACTTTAAAGGCTTGGAGCATCGGCTGGAACCGGTTCGGGAACTTGAAGGAGTTTCTTTTTACAACGATTCCTTTTCAACCACGCCAGAAACCACCATCGCGGCGGTCAAATCTTTTAAAAAACCGATTATCCTGATTGCCGGTGGGTCGGATAAGGGGTCGGACTATAAACAATTAGGCGAAGAGATGGTCAAATCAACAGCCAAGGTTTTAATTTTAATCGGCCAGATGGCTGATCAAATCAATAAGGCAGTTTTGGCCGCCGGTTTTCAAGGAGAAGTAATTTTGCGCCCGTCAGAAAAAATGGCGGAAATCGTTAAGCTGGCTTTTGAAAAAGCCAAGCCAGAAGGGATCGTTTTGCTTTCTCCGGCCTGTGCCGCTTTTGACTTATTTGCTAATTATAAAGACCGTGGTGAACAATTTAAGAAGAATGTCCAAGAACTCTAAGGGTCAAGTCACCCTTAAAAATACCAATACCAGCCCTGACTGGTTTTTAATTGGTTTGGTTTTGGGTTTGACTTTTTTTGGCATTGTCATGGTTGGTAATGCCTCCGTGGTGGAAGCCCTGCGTGATTTCGGCGACCAATTTTATTATCTTCGCCAGCAAATTATTTGGGTGGCTTTAGGATTAGCCGCCTTTACTTTTTTTTCTTTTTTTGACTACCACAAACTAAGAAAATTTGCCCTGCCTTTGATTCTTTTTTCTTTGGTGGCTTTGATTTTGGTCTTGATCCCTGGTTTGGGAATTAAAGTTTTAGGAGCTCGACGCTGGCTTTCTTTAGGCTTTTTCAGATTTCAGCCGGCAGAATTTACCAAACTGGCTTTTGTCCTGTACCTTTCTTCCTTTTTTGCCAATAAAAGAAATTTTTTGCCATTTTTATCAGTTTTAATTGTTTTACTTCTTTTGATTATGATGGAGCCCGATTTGGGAACAGCGGTCATTTTGGCTTCCACCAGCCTGCTTGTCTATTTTGCTTCCGGCGCCCCTTTGTTTTTAATCGGTTTGGTTGGCCTTTTAGGCTTAACAGGCGGGGCGGGGTTGATTTTCGCTTCTTCTTATCGGCGGGAAAGACTAATGACTTTTTTAAATCCCTCCCGTGATCCCTTGGGGGCTTCCTATCATATCCGCCAGATTTTGATTGCCATTGGTTCCGGTGGTTTGTTTGGAGTTGGATTGGGCCAATCAAGGCAAAAATATGAGTATTTACCGGAAGCCACAACCGATTCCATCTTTGCGGTGATTGCCGAAGAACTTGGTTTTTTAGGCGCCGTTTCCGTTTTGACGGCTTTCTTGCTTCTGGTTTGGCGGGGGATGAGGATTGCCAAGGAAGCTCCGGATGAATTCGGCAAACTTCTGGCGGTGGGGATTACCGCCTGGATTGGTTTTCAGGCCTTGGTCAATCTGTCGGCAATGGTGGCTTTGGTTCCTTTAACCGGTGTTCCTCTGCCTTTCATTTCCTACGGCGGCTCGTCGTTAGTTTTGTCCCTAACCGCAATGGGGATTTTAGTGAATATCTCCAAAAACAGAATCATTAAAAAATAAACGGTTTGTTTAAAATAGCCATAAAAAAAGCATGATCTTTTTTGGTTAAAAACCATGCTTTTTATCTACTCAACTTCTGTCACTACTAAGGGTTAGTAGTTTTGGGGTTTATTGCCAGGCGGTGATTATTTTTTAATTTCTTGATCAGCAATGTTTACGATTGCGTATGGTTCCTCTTCTTTTTTATGAGGATTCCCGTTCTCGTCTTTGTAATAAGCGATAAAAACAACTTCTTTTTTATTTTGAGGATTAAGAGTTATTTTCGTTACTGATTTGTTATCTTCCAAAAGAATACAAAAGTTATTGTCAATAACGCCGATTTCACTATTATTGCTTTTAACCCTTACTTTAAGGCCTGAATCCTGCTTGATTCGAGCTTCGCCTGTCGCTCTGATATCAACATAATTTTCATTAAGAGGATCGCGAATGCCTTTAGTTGTTGTTTCCATTTTTTCCCTCCCTTTTAAAAATTTTTGAAAGATAAATTGTTTTTTCTAAAGAATTTTTATCAATAGCCACCTTTTTCTTTTCTTCTGGTTTCTCTTCGACATTAAGGGTGTAATGATGGTTATCTTTGATAAAAACAATTTTGACGGTGAAGCTGTCAGATTTGGGCTTTCTTTTAATTTCAAAAAAACAAAAAATACTTTTCCCAAGATCTCTGGCAAAAAAATTATCAAGATTCTTGGCTTCAATATTTAAATTTCCTCTGCCGTCAATCTGTTTTTTCAAGCCTGTATATTTAAGTATTGCCTTCATGGCTCCTCCTGTTTTAATTTTTTATCTCCATCAAAAATCGCTATTTCTCCATTGATGTCTTTTCTAAATGTGTAAGTTTTCTTGACGCCATTAATTTGGAAAAAAGAAACCTCAATTTTGAATTTGTCGTCCTGATCGACAACTTCTAGATTTTTCATCATCTCTTCTCCAAAATTTTCCAATAAAAAAAATGATGATGAATCTGGATCGGTATTAACAAAAACTATTCCACCAAAATTTTTTGTTTTGATTGGACTATCAGAATCAGCTCTTAATCTCATATCACACACTCCTTGGCAATAATTGATAATATTTTTTTGTTAAACAGCCAGTGAATAAGTTTTAAGAATAAAAATAAAGTTTTTTCTCAGCTTTCTGAGAAACGACCTTAAATTTCTTAATACGGGGATTATATTGCTCTATAGGACTTTTGTCAATTTGAAAAATTACTTGAAGATTTTTCTAACTAAACTGCCGATGATTCTTTCCAAAAATGGCTCCTGGTGGCGGAAGGATGATTTTTCTTTAAGCTTGGCCCAAGATGACATAACGATCCATTCGTTCTTATCGTTTTTTTTGGCGATCAACTCAATCCTTTGTGGCCCGTAACTTTTATAAAACTTAACCGACCCCGGGGTTTTCCCGGAAACTTGTCCGTCAGGATGAGCAAAAACCTCATAAGCTTTTTCCTGAGTAATACCACGATTATAAAGACGGCTAATAGCGTGGTTGGTAAAGATTAGATTTAAGTATTTGGTCTGCATGACAGTTTTATTCTATCAGGAAGTCAATTTCTTATAAAGAATGATATAATTATTTCTAATGAAAAAGAAAATTGTCATTGCCGGGGGCCATCTGACTCCAGCCATGGCGGTAATCGAAGAATTACAAAAAAGAGGGAATTGGGAAATCTTTTATTTCGGCCGTCCTTATTCTACTGAAGGCGATAGGACTGTTTCTTTAGAATCCAGAATAGTCAAGGAACAGGGAGTTAAATTTATCCCGATCAATTTTGGTAGAATTCAACATAACTTTACCCGCTACAGTCCTTGGGCTTTTTTGAGAATTCCTTGGGGATTTATTTTATCTTTTATCCAGCTGATCCGTCTTCGTCCAAATCTAGTTTTTTCTTTCGGCAGTTATGTCGGAATAACAGTGGTGATCAGTGCTTGGATTTTAGGAATTCCGGTGGTTATTCATGAACAGACAACAGTGGTTGGTTTGGCCAATAAAATCAGCAGCTCTTTGGCTAAAAAGATTTTAGTTTCTTGGTCGCAGGCTTTAAAAATTTTTCCTCAGGGAAAAACGGTTTTGACCGGTAATCCGATTCGATCAGAAATTTTCCAGTTTAATTCTAAGGTATGGGAATCTTTTGGATTTGAGTCAGAACTACCTTTGATTTTAATAACCGGTGGTAATCAGGGTTCTCACCGGATTAATGTAGCTGTGGAAGGAATTTTGAAGAAATTATTGGGGGAATATAATCTTTTTCACCAGACTGGTCATCTGGAAAGCTTCGGCGACTTTGACCGTTTATCCAAAGCAAAAGAGAAATTCCCGACCGATCTAAAAAAACGTTATCAAATAAGGAAATATCTAACTGGTGAAGAATGGGGAACGGTTTTAAAAAAAGCCGATTTGGTAGTTTCCAGAGCCGGTATTAATACGATTTCCGAACTTTTGGCTTTAGGAAAACCGCAGCTTTTGATTCCTATCCCTTGGTTGCCGGCTGACGAGCAAGGGCAAAATGCCATGATGGTTAAGAAAATGAGTTTGGGAGAAATTTTAGCCCAGAAGGATTTAAATCCGGAAAATCTTTTCCAAAAAATTGAAGAGATGATTAAAAACTTAAAGAAATATCAGCAAAAACCTGAACAGGTTAATCTTCAGGCCGCTGGTAAAATTGTTGATGAACTGGAAAAAATGGCTTAAACTTCTGGGTTTTTTTATTCTGGCTGCCTTAGTTTTTTTCTGGCTGAGGAGTGATTTTTGGGCAGTGGAAAAAATTACCTGCCGTTTGGATGACCAAGATTGCCCGGTTGATTTATGGAGTAAAACCAGCGAACTTTCTTTGGGAAAAAATTTAATCTTTTTCTCCAGAGGAGATTTTGAAAAAAATATTCAAAAAAACTTTCCCCAAATAGGCCAGGTTAAAGTAAAAAAAGGAATTTTTAAAAATTTATCTTTTTCTTTTTTCTCCCAAAAAGCGGTAGCTGCCATAGCGGTACAGCTTCCGATTAATAAAGAAGCAACTTCATCTGGGAATCAGGAATTTTCTTTAAGCGGTGTTTTTTATTGGCTTGGCCAGGATGGAGCGATTCTGGAAAAAACAGACAAAATTGGAGGACTGCCTTTAGTTTTGGTTGAAACAGACCCTAATTTGAATGTTGGTCAGCGTTTCGAGCAAGGACCTTCAGTAATTATTCCTTTGCTCATGAATTTAAAGCTGCACGTGATTGATTTTAAAATAATCAGAATAATTTCCTTACGAGAAATAGAAATTTGGCTGGAGGGGCAAACTTTAGTTTTGTTTAACGGTGAAAAAGATTTAGAGAGTCAACTTGACTCTTTACAATTGATTTTATCTCGGTCTAAAATAGAAGGGAAATCAATTAAGAAAATCGATTTAAGGTTTAGTAAACCGGTGATTATCTAATTAATTTTTTTTATGCCCAGACCACAAATTATTGCAGGTATCGATATCGGTTCTGCCAAAATAGCCACGATTATTGCTTCTTGTCATCCTGAAGAGGAAGAGGAAAAGATCCGAATCTTAGGGGTGGCTAACGTTCCCTCCAAGGGAATCAGAAAAGGCCAGATTGTCAACATCGAAGAAACCACTGAAAGTTTATTGGCTTGTGTTGAGGCGGCCGAGCGGATGGCCGGTTATAATATCAATCGGGCTTTGGTTTCTTTAAGCGGTCCGAATATTGCTTCCTGTAATTCTCGAGGGGTGGTGGCGGTGGCCGAGCCGGAAAATGAGATTACAAAAGAAGATATCAAAAGGGTGATTGAGGCTGCCCAAGCTTTATCAATGCCTTCTTCCCGGGAAATTATTCATGTTTTGCCCCGTTATTTTACCGTTGACGGGCAGGAAGGGATTAAAGATCCGATAGGGATGAGCGGGGTTCGACTAGAAGTGGAAACACATATTGTCTCCGGTTCAACAACCGCCATTAAAAATTTGACCCGTTCCGTTTCGGAAATCGGCGTTGAAGCCCAGAATTTGGTTGTTTCCGGTTTGGCGGCCGCCGAAAGTGTTTTAACCGAAACGGAAAAAGAATTAGGCGTTATTTTAGTGGATATCGGCGGAGGGGTGACTGATATCATTGTTTATGTTGAAGGTTCACCTTTTTACAGTACGGTTCTGCCGATTGGGGCCAAAAATGTCACCAATGATTTGGCCATTGGTTTGCGTCTTTCCCTGGAATCAGCGGAAAAAATAAAAATTGCCTTATCACAAAAGCCAAAAAAGAAAGATGAAGACGAAGAAGGGGAAGAAAAGAAAGATGAAGACGAGATTGATTTAACTACTTTAGGAATTATCGAAGAGACAAAAACCATTTCCAAAAAGACCTTAGTCGAAGGTATTATTAAACCTCGATTGAATGAAATTTTCACCATGGTAGCTTTGGAAATTAAAAAAAGCGGTGCTGCCGGCTTGACTCCCTCCGGTCTTGTTCTTTGTGGCGGAGGAGCCCAAACAGTCGGGATCGTCGAATCAGCCAAACGAACATTAGCCATGCCAGTCAGAGTCGGTTTTCCCAAAGGGCTAACCGGTCTGGTTGATGAAATTGAATCGCCGGAATATGCGGTTGCTTCAGGACTGGTTCTTTATAAAGGTCATGGTGAAACTCCGGCCCCAAGTTTCTTTCCTTTAGGGAAATTAGGCAAAAGTTTGCAAAAAATTCCCGGTAAAGGAGTGGCGGGAAAATTTGTAGACTTGATTAAATCTTTTCTGCCATAATATAATAGCTTAGTCTACTGTTTTCTTCTGCCCAGAAAAAGAACTGTTCTTAAGAATTAATATGGCTTTGATTAAACCCGATTCTGCAAGTTTCGCCAAAATTAAAGTTTTAGGTATCGGTGGCGGTGGAAATAATGCTCTAAACTCAATGATTGACGGGGATAAAATCAAAGGCGTTGAATTTATTGCCATCAACACTGATGCCCAAGCTCTTCTGGCCAACAAAGCCCAAACCAAAATTCAAATCGGTAAAGACTTAACCCGTGGCTTGGGTTCCGGTGGCGATCCTGAGATTGGCCGTCAGGCAGCAGAAGAGTCGCGTGATTTGATTCGTGAATATTTAATTGATACGGATATGGTTTTTTTGGCCGGCGGTATGGGCGGCGGAACCATGACCGGGGCTGCGCCGATTATTGCTGAAGTGGCCAAAGAAGCAGGAGCCTTAACGATTGCGGTAACAACCAGACCTTTTGCTTTTGAAGGAACCAAAAGAAGAGTGGCAGCTGAGGAAGGGATTGAAAATCTAAAAGACAGAGTGGATACCTTGATTGTTGTTCCCAATCAAAGGATTATGGAAGTTGTTGATCGAAAGATGACTCTTTTGGAAGCTTTTAAAATTGTGGATGGCGTTTTGGGTCAGGGTGTCCAGGGAATTTCGGAAATTATTACTGTTCCCGGGCTGATCAACGTTGATTTTGCCGATGTTAAATCAATTATGAAAGACGCCGGCTCATCATTGTTAGGGATTGGAACCGGGATTGGAGAGAATCGGGCTCAAATCGCGGCCAAGTCAGCTATCTTTTCGCCTTTGCTGGATATCTCCATTGAAGGAGCCAAAGGCATACTGTTTAACATCACCGGCGGTCCTGACTTAACCATGAACGAGGTTGAAGAAGCCGCCAAGCTTATTTCACAATCAGCGGATGCTGACGCCAACATTATTTTTGGGGCGACTATTGACCAAGCCATGACCGACCAAATCAAAATCATTGTGATTGCCACCGGTTTTGATGAAAGCCGGATGAGACTGGCCAAAATGATGAATCGGCCCAAGCCAATAGAACCTCAAGGCATCGTTTCCGAAAGACCAGAGGAAGGAATGAACAAAATTGACTTGGAAGAAAAACCAGAAGAGGGAACAGAGGAAAAACCCAAAACAGAGGAAACGCCGGAAGATGAATTTGGTGAAGAATTTGATATTCCGACATTTTTAAGACAGGGGAAATAAGATTTATTAGATAAAAATCTTCGGGATTGATGTCGTCCTTTAAAAGAAGGGCGATTTTTTGTAGAATAAGGTTATGTTTAAACCGGTAACTCCTAAGGTTGATTTTGTGGAGATTGAAAAAAAAATTCTTGAAGAGTGGAAAAAATCAGGTCTTGTTGAAAAATATCTTCAAAAAAACAA
>Ga0265297_10004194_pt1 | contig 24076 bp, 14 predicted proteins | sample Munlanlwell13791_FD_192502 | JGI IMG/M metagenome (GOLD analysis project Ga0265297, IMG submission 192502) | Leachate microbial communities from a municipal landfill in Southern Ontario, Canada - Leachate well 137-91 | ecosystem: Engineered > Solid waste > Landfill > Unclassified | place... | reverse complement strand
CTGTGTTTGAGAAAACTACTATAAATGAACTGTTTATAAAACAACATTACATAAACAATACTACTCAAGATTCTAATCAACTGACTATCTTTGATTTATAACCGGACAGTAGTGATATTATATATTGAATTTTACCTAATCATTCGTAAAGTTGCCTTACTTCAATAGCTGATAACACTCTGTTATATATCTTTACATCATCTATAGCTCCTTTAAAAAAAGTTTGTTCATACCTGTATTTACTAGTTCCGGTACCTCCAATATAAAGGTCTAAATTCGATGAGTTTGAAATTACTTTTCCTATATGGATACTATCGCTTAAAATTCCATTAAAATATATTTTTGAATCCCCTGAAGCTGTATCGTAAGTACCAACAACATGAATCCATTTATCTTTATAGTCGGTGTACAATTGTTTAGTGTGTATTTGATAATTAGTATTATCTGATGCAAAAAAGTAATCTAATTTAAAACGATCTAAATCATAACCTACATGATCTGTCAACTGAATTGAATAAGTGGTGCCTTGTACTGGCTCATCTTTAAGAATTATAGTCGGATACCAATTTTGAGTTTCAGAAGAAGGTATATAAATCCAACATGAAACTGATTTATCTGCGGTCAAATCCAATTCTCTGGTGCCGGGTACATCGATATAACTGTTTCCATCGAAATACATAGCTTTACCGGAGTTTCCAAATCTATCGGCTCTAGCTATTGCTCCATGATTTATGCCATTATTAGCATAACTGCTTGAATCGTTTGTATTACCATTCAGTGGCAAATACAAAACTAAACCATATGTAGAATCTAAAGTTTTAAAACTTAATTGCTCTCCATAAGCTGTACCAACGCTATTGGTAGCATAGGCCCGAACATAATACGTGGTATCTGACAATAAACCTGTTATAGAACTACTAAATACTCCCATACCCCCGTCATCAGTGGTTTTATTATCTGCAATCGTCGGATTTTCAGCTGTACTCCAACAAGCTCCACGTGTTGTAATTCCGGTGCCACCATCTAAAGTGATATTACCTTTGCAAACTGCAGAATTATTTGTAATTTCCGTTACAGTGTCAGTAGATAGAGTCGGGATTGTATCATTATCTTTTATACAACGAACAGAAATCCCATAATTTTTATTATTCGATATTACCTGTACATCATGCAAATCAGTTGTGTCATAAAGTGTCATTGCCCTTGTCCAGGCCTCAGAATCACTATTTGAACCCGAACTCCACAATGAACAATTACTTCCTTTACTAAAGAATTCTCCGTCGTAGTACCTTCTGTAACCTCCAGGCAATGCAGTAAATCCACTCTCATTCGTAGCATCATTAAACGCAATCCAATGCAAATTGCTTTCTTCTCTGAGTTTTGCTGCTGAGATTGACAAACCTCCAAGATAATCTGTTAGAATTGACCATTCAGCATTCGAAGGTATGTGCCAGCCTTTTGGACATAATTTGCCGGAATTTACAACATACCAATTGTACATTGCTCCATAAGAGTCTTTATTCTGAATATCATTATTGTACCAGCAATATGCAGGTGTTATCAGATTTGCCCAATCGTAATTAGCTGTTACATTTGGTATCAAATTGCCATCGTTATATTTTGTTGTTTTCAGGTTTTCAACCATCCAGATTTGAGTCCCGATTTTCACGGTATGGTAAATATTTCCATCAATGTCATTAAACGTTTGTTCGGAAAATTTTAATGTCTTAAAACTAACTTTCTCTCCATAGGCTGTACCTGCACTATTTATGGCATAAGCCCTGACATAATACGTTGAATCAGGTAATAATCCCGTAATAGAACAGTCAAATACTCCAATTCCGGTTCCTACAGTAATTTTATTGTTTAATATTGTGGGATTATCCGATGTACTCCAGCAAACACCACGTTCTGTAATGGTTGAACCACCATCAGATCCTATTTTCACACCAATGGAAGCTGAGTTATTAGTTATTGCATATACGTATGAAAGTGCAAAAGTTGGTAAAGTGAACATCGGAAGTGAATCTCTAACACAACGAACAGCTAAACCATTAATTCTTTGGCTGCCGCTTCGTCCAACACCGGCAGAACTATAGCCGATACTTCTGAAATAGGAGTAAAAACCATTAACGTCAGTAGAAGTCCACCAAAAACCACCTTTATCCATCTCCTGAAATGTACCATCGTTATTTCCTCGATTACCGGTTGGAATGGCTGTGAAATTAGTTTCATTTGTAGCTCCTGTATTTGGACTAGTCCAATTGATCAGACCGGTTTCTTTTAATTTTCCACCGGCAATATTATCTCCTCCCAAAAATGTTGTGAGTATATACCACTCTGCATCAGTTGGAATATGCCATCCTGTAGGAGCTAACTTCCCTGTGTTAACCGTATACCAATTGTACAATGCTCCAATGGTTTTTTTAGAGTAAGTAGAATCGTTATTATACCAACAATATCCGGGTGTTGACAAATACGCCCATGTTGTTTTATCAGTCACCAAAGGAATTTTTGTACCATCGTTATATTTTGTTACTTTCAGGTTTTCAACCATCCAGATTTGAGTCCCGATTTTCACGGTATGGTAAATATTTCCATCAATGTCATTAAACGTTTGTTCGGAAGATTTTAATGTCTTAAAACTAACTTGCTCTCCATAAGCAGTACCAACGCTATTGGTGGCAAACGCCCGTACATAATACGTAGAATCAGGTATTAAACCGGTGATAGTACAGTTAAATTCTCCAACTCCAACTCCGGCGCTAATTTTATTATTTAGGATTGTCGGATTTCCTGTTGTATTCCAGCAAAATCCTCGTAAAGTTATTTCCTTACCACCATCTTTTGTAATATTTCCACCGCATATTGCAGTTGTATCGGTAATTGCCGATATACGGGTCATTGCAATGAATGGCAAAGAGAACACTGGAAGTGTGTCCTTAACACATCGAACAGAAAATCCGAGATTTTTATTTAGATTATTAGCACCTAATGCTGCATTATTACCACAACCTCTGGCGCAAGCTAAAGTGACAGAATTTTCAGTAGATGTCCATGTATCATTACCAATTCCTAAAATGTAGTAATAACCATCAATGCTACGATATCCTGAAGGGACCATTGAAAAGCCGGAGGCATTATTTTGGGCTTGATTATAACCAGGCGTTCCCGGAATATAACTTGTATTCCAAAGTGTATTAGAACATAATGACTTTGCTATTTTATTGTCAATTGTAGTCTTATCATAATTATATCCATTTACAATAAGATAATTTTGAAGTGAAGCCCATTCTGCATCAGTTGCGACGTGCCAACCAACAGGCGCAATACCACGGCTATCATCAACTGAAAACCATGTATATAGTCTTCCATATGTACCTACATTACTTTCATTCCCTTCATAAGCCCATTGGTATTTAGGTGAAACAGCATACGTTAAATCATTATACAAATAACTTGTCGTTCCAATTAAATCACCATTCCGGTACCTGGTTGTTTTCAAATTTTCGGTCATCCATGTTTGAGTTCCGATTTTCACCGCATGGTATGTATTTCCATCAATATCAGTGACGGTTTCGGAAACCGGAATGTCATAATTTCTATAAAACGTAATACTATCGATTTCAGATACAGGTCGCTGACTTATAACAACCCCTGATCTGTAAATATACAAAGTATCCTGAGCCAAAGCTAAATTGCAACTTAAAATTAAAGCGATAATGAGTGTTCCAATTGTTTTCATACTGTTTATTCGTAAGTATTATTGTTTTATAAATTTATTGATCTCAATTTTATTTCCTTTCTGTAATCTGCACAGATAGATTCCATTTTGCATACTTTCGCAAGGGATGCTAAGATAATTTATACCGCTATGACTTGTCAGGTTTCGCAGATATATCATTCTTCCCTGCATATCCATAATATGCACTTGTACATTTTCTTCTGTCATTGTTTCAAAACGTATTTGTAATTGAGAAACAACAGGATTTGGGTAAAGGTACATTTTACGGTTTTCAGGATTTGCTATTTCATCCAGTGAAGTTATATCAGTAAAATTCAAATAACGCACGTTCATTAATGAAAAAACACTGCTGTTTAAGTCTTTTTTTATTACTGTCATGTTTCCTGATGAAAATACCAGTTTATTGAGGTCATTTAAAACAAATGATGTCCGTGAACCAGATTTTTCATTAACGTTTAGCGAAGTTTGCGCATAAAGTCCCGTAACACCAAAAGCAAAAAGCAAAACGATAATTCCTCCGATATTTTTCGTTTTCATAATTAGATTTTATTATTAATTGATTTTTTTCTGATTGTGTCCCTATTAAAAAATTTTATTTAAGCATGTCTTACCGAATTGTATTTCGTGATATATGATTAAATAACAGCTCTAATAGTGGATATTTATTTAAGCAAAATTTTCAACCGACAAATATATATATTTCACTTAAGATTTACAACTATTTAGACAATTATTTGCAAACAAATTTAAAAGTACTTTATTCGACGAAGTTTTGAGATAAAAAAAAACAACTGCCCGTATTTGAGCAGTTGTTTTTGTCATTGAAATTGTATTTCCGTTAAACAAGTTTAAAGTCAATTTTCTTTCATTGTTTCAAGTTATTATTGAACAATAATTTTTTGATTATAAAATTGATCACCCTCATTAACCCTTACAATATAAACTCCTTTTTGAATATTTGAAAGATCTATTTCATTTGAAATCAATAGATTTAAATTATTTCTCAAATATACATTCTTGCCAAGCATATTAAAAACTTCGATGTTCAGGGGTTGGTTTGCTTCTATTCCTTCAATAATAAACGTTCTTTTTGTGGAGCCCGGATAAATTTTAAAAGGCGATTGTTGATTAACAGGTACAATTCCCGATGAAGTTGATAGTTGATAGAATGTTACACTCGAATTACTGACCGATAAAACTGGATAAATTGGTGAAGCATTCCACCAAATAGCCTGCGTCGAGCCGGCTCCAACATCATTATTCATTACACGAACCAAATTGGGAAAAGTCATATTCCCGACCTTTAATGTACCGTAAGCATCATAATGCAGAGTTTCTGTGGTGGCTGATTGTCCGTTTTTTTGATAAGTATCCACTATATTATCACCGTAACTGAAAGGAAATGGCAGCGTGGTTCGGTCATCACTAAACGTTTGAAGGCCGGCAGTACCCACATTAATAGCTACATCTTCCAGGGCATTTGCTGTTAAATATGAAACATCATATTTAGTAGTTCCACCTATAACAAATTTCAATGCGAAATTTGCAGTCGGATATTGAGTTGCATAACCCGTTGAAGCCATATCAACGAAATCAAATTCGCCTATTGCTGAACCTAAAGTTGCAGCACTCAGATCCCAGGTTATATTTGCCCCTGCCTGTGCAACATTGTTGATATTTGCATTGCTCAACGTATATACTAAAAGATTTGTGCCGGTATGTATATTTGAACTTTGTAAAACCGGTTGGGCAGCAGCATGTATAGAAAATGCCATTGATAAAAGTAGTATTATCTTTTTCATATTCATTCTATTTTACTTATTTCCTACTCGTAAGGCTTTTCGGTATCGCCCCGTTTTTGGAATGGTTGCCGGTCTCCACGTTTTTATAATATCGAAGTCCTTAAAGAACTATCGGGGATTTTTCATTTTTTTTATAATCTGAAGAGAATTATTTTTCCCTGTTTTATAAAGCCAATTAAAAGTAAAATTTGTAATTGTTACAACATTTATCATTCAATTTATATTTATGGTATTATACATATTTAATCTACTTTATTTAATTACAGTAATTACAGTAATTATTTCAACAAAAAAGACAGAGAATGATATTATCTATCATTCTCTGTCTTTTAATTTACATTTTGAGCTAAACGATCAATTTTGTTATTCTATTTTTTTTGATTTCAGAGTTTAATCAGTTGAAAAAAACACTAAACAGCTTTCAAAATTCCTTCAATGATTGTTTCAGTTTTAAATTCATGGTTGGCACAATAAATCCAACGATAATCCACATAGTGAATGCCTGAATATTGGCATTATTTCATTGATTGATAAATCAACTCTTGTATTTGAGTACGAATACCCATTCTGGCCAGTTTATTTACACCATCGTAGGGATATGTACGATTGCTTAAAAAAACATAGATCATGTTGTTAACCGGATCGACCCAGCAACAGGTTCCGGTATAGCCGGTATGACCATAAACTGCCTGAGGTGCAGAAAGACAACAGGGATTGTGCACCAGATTTGTTGGGAGCGGTTTATCAAAACCCAGTCCTCGTCTTCCACTGGCCGAAACAGTTGTGCTGAAAAGGCTGCATGTTTCTACACTCAGATACCTTTTCCCTCTTATTTCACCTTTATTGAGTAACATCTGGTACAGGATGGCAACATCAAGGGCCGAAGCAAATAAACCGGCATTCCCCGAGACACCACCCAAAAAAGCAGCAGCCGGATCGTTTACAAAACCTTGTAATACACCGGGACGTAGATAATCTTTTTCCAATGTTGGTGCTATATCTTCCTTTTTATGTGTTCGCAAAGGCAGGTAAGCTATATTGTGTAGTTTCATCGGTGCATAAAATTCCTTATTAAGAAATACATCCATAGTTGTACCGCTAATTGTTTCAGCGATTTCTTTCAACAAAATAAAGTTCACACAACTATAAACATAAGTCTTAGTTCTCAGGGGGGTATCGGCTATCATCTGCATTGCAGCCTGATGGAAGCGGTAGTTTAAATAAAAACTGTCCGAAACCTGCATGCTAAATTCATTAGAAGGAATTTTTGAAACCCAGCCTGTCTTGTATTTATTCGCTTTGCCCGGCATCCTGACAGTATGTGTCGTGTCATTCGAAGTGGTGATAAAGGAAGGAGTGTTATTTTTTTCAATAACCAGGTTGTAGAATGGGAGATAGGCAGGTAAACCCGATTCATGAAACAATAATTCCGTAATGGTTATATTTTCTTTATCTGTTCCCCGTAGGAAAGTAAGATAATTGGATGCCTTATCGGTTAGTTTCAGTTTACCGTTGTCATAAAGTTTCATGATAGCGAATAATGTCCCTGTGGTTTTCGAGAGTGAAGCCAGATCATACATAGTGTTTGGTTTCACTTTTTGTAACCCATCGTATGTATAGCTTCCAAAACACTTGTCATAAACCGATTTACCTTCTTTCAATACCAAAACCCTGCATCCGGGGTAAGCCCGGGCCAACATGCCGACCCTTACAACTGAATCGATACGGTTCAGGGTTGCTGACTTCATTCCAAGTTTTTCAGGCGAACATTGAGTTATCGTATCATTATCTATACTATCTTTTTTAGCTGTATAACCGGCAGTATCCGCCGGGTTTGCAGCAAAAAAGTTATTTCCTGCCTGATCTATCAGGATGATGAAAAATAATAAGGATAATATTAGTATTGTTTGCTTTTTCATTCGTAATTATTTTTGAAATTATATAGGACCTGTTTGTCAGACATTTATCAACTTAGAATATTAAATAAATATATACAATAATTCCGATGACAGTTTCTATTAAATCTCAGTTTTGATCTCCATTTTTTATAGCTCAAAGATGGTAAAAAAAATTAATACAAAAGAAACAAGAATAAACAAGAATTGTTACTTTTACACTCTTTTAGATTTGTCATTTAATCATTAATTTATTAACCCTGTGTATTGCATTAATTTTGAAACATTTAATGCAAATATATTTAATCATGCAAATTATCTTTATGAAAAAAAATCTATTCAATGTTTTTATTTGCAGTCTCGTTCTGGGCACAATTCTGACATCATGCAAGCAAACAAAAAATTCAACAGAAGAAGCTGATGCATTAGCATCGCATATTGATTCCACTGCGAAAGCAGGGGATGATTTCTTTCAGTATGCTAACGGCTTATGGTTCAAACAAAATCCTATACCTGCAAGTGAACAAAGCAACGGTATCTTTCAATTGATACAGGATACTATAAATACGCAGGTACGTAAAATTTGCGAATCATCAGCAGCCATTAAAGATGTTGAACCGGGAAGCAATAAACAAAAAATAGGAGATTTCTTTTATTCGGGTATGGATAGCACCCGGTTGAATGAAAAAGGCATCAGCGATCTGAAAAATGATCTTGCTGCAATAGATATGATAAAAGATTTAAACGGTATTGTAAAAGAAGCAGCCTATATTCATACTGTTGCAAATGCTCCCCTGTTTAATTTTTATATTACCCAGGATGATAAGAACAGCAGCAAATATCAGGTGTATATTTATCAGGGCGGATTAAGCCTGCCTGAACGTAGTTATTATTTCGATACCGATGCCCGGACTAAAACCATTCGCGGGAAATTCGTAGAACACGTGGCTAACATGTTCAAAATTATGGGATACGAAGAATCAAAGGCAAAACAGGCAGCAATTAAACTGATGGAAATGGAGACTTCCCTGGCCAGAACATCCCGTAAGTTGGAAGATACCCGTGATCCGTTTGCCAACTACCACAAAATGACATTTGCTGCATTGAATAAAATGACACCAAACCTGGACTGGAAAGTCTTTATGAACAGTACCGGACTCACTAAAGTGGATAGCGTCGTTGTTGGTCAGCCCGAATTTCTTAGCGCTTTGAACGGTTATTTGAAAAAATACACGATAGATGACTGGAAAAATTACCTGAAATTCCAGATGTTGAGTGGATTGTCCGGATATATGGATGACAAGACCTATATGGAAGATTTTAGTTTTTATTCTACAACACTTCGTGGTGTAAAGGAACCTAAACCCAGATGGAAGCGTGTGGTAGGACAGACAAACAGTTCAATGGGAGAATTGATCGGTGAGGTATATGTGAAGGAATACCTGCCCAAAGGAACCAAGGAGAAATTGCTGGAAATTGGAAAAAATATCCGGGAGGTTTATGCCGAACATATCAAAGCACTGGATTGGATGAGTGAAACCACCAAAGAGAAAGCTTTGAATAAACTTTCTGCCGTGATTATGAAAATGGGGTATCCCGATAAATGGAAAGATCTTAGTAGCCTGCATATCGATCGCACTTCCTACCTGAAAAATGTGATGCGTGCTAACCAATGGGAATTCAACTACATGATAAATAAATACGGTAAACCGGTCGACCGCATGGAATGGGGAATGGAACCTCAGACATACAATGCGTATTATAATCCATCGAATAACGAAATTGTCATTCCCGGCTGTAACATTATGGTGCCCGGTTACGAAAGCCGTATGGCCGACGACGCTATATTGTATGCCATTATTGGTGGCAGCACCATTGGACATGAAATTACACATGGCTTCGATGATCAGGGTTGTAAATACAATGCCTCCGGCAATTTGAGTAACTGGTGGACAAAAGAAGACAGCATCCGGTTTAATCAAAAAACCAAAATGATTGTGAAGCAATTCAACGGCTATGTAGCTGTCGATAGCCTGCACATCAACGGAGAACAGACACAGGGAGAGAATATTGCCGATTTGGGCGGAATAGTTATGGGATACGAAGCATTCAAAAAAACGAAACAGTACAAAACCCACGAAATAATTGCAGGATTAAATCCCGATCAGCGTTTCTTCCTCGGTTATGCCTCGGCATGGATGCTCAACTCACGCCCCGAAGCCACAGCCAACCAGGTGAAAAGCGATGTACATTCTCCTGCAAAATGGAGAGTGATCGGTCCTTTATCCAATATGCCCGAATTCTACTCCGCCTTCGGCGTTAAGCAAGGTGATAAAATGTGGCGTCCCGATAGCCTGAGAGTAAAGATATGGTAATTGAAATGTACAACTGATTTAATATTGAAGGGAAATATAAAAGACTGTTCAGGTTAATGAACAGTCTTTTTTATTCTAAATTTTCTGCTACCGTGTCAGGAACTGAACAGACTTGAAAACTGCACCTCAACTGTCATTGCGGACTTTAATCCGCAATCCCCTTATAGTACTACTTTACTAACCCTATAAGCTCTTTATTTACATCAATCGAATCAGCCGGTTTTCCCAATTTGCATTTTGCTAGTCAACAATGCAGTTTTCCATTCTCTTTTTCAATTTTTATTTACTTCTCTCTTGCAATTACCTCAGGAATCAATACAATCAAAAGAATAAAATGTTTCCAGTAAAATGGGTTTTAAATATAAATATATATTGATTTATTATTTATAGTTTTGAATTTTAAAGACTATCCTGGCTTGCCAGTGTCTTATACTGATTATTTTTTCAGAACTGCAAAATATAGTATAATTTCACTTTCTCTTTAATTCAAGTACAACAACTTCGGGACGACAAAAAAAGCGGAAATTCAGAAAGCGTGTACCAATTCCCGAAGTAATATACGATTGCATTGTTGAAGTAGAATGAATAAGTCCATAGCGGTATTTTTGTTCTTTACTTGAAAACGATAAATAGGCCCATAATCCATTTTCATCAGGTAAAATTGGAGCCCATAAACCAAAGAATGTAACCTGACCTCCATGTGTATGACCCGAAAGAGTTAAGTCGACCAGACCATCGTTTATCTCTTTTATAAAATCAGGTCTGTGGGAAATCAAAATACAAAAATTCTTAGGGTGTACATCGTAAACAGTACTGTCTAATATCGGTTTACTTCCATCCGGATCATCCACTCCACCTATTTTTATACTATCACCATTTATCCTTAACCAATATGACTTGTTATCGCATAGTTTGATTCCATTTCGTTCCATCATTTTTTTTGTCAAATCGCCGTTTACAAAATAGTCGTGATTTCCTAAAACTCCATAAATTCCATACTTGCTTTTCAGATTCCGCAATTCGTCGAATAAAGGTTTTATGTATTTTGCTTCGCGTGAAACATAATCACCTCCAAGTATTATGATATCAGGGTGTAAATCATTGATTCGTTTCACAAGTTTTTGAACGCGTTCTATTGACAAGGCTGCACCATGATGTATATCAGATACAAATACAATTCGTTTAGCATCAAAAGATGTTGGAATATCTTTTGATGCAATAATGATGTTGGTAGTTTTAACCCATCTTGTTTCCAGAGAAGCATAAGTGAGTAATAAAGCTCCTGAGAGTAATATGATCAACAGACGTTTGGATCTTTTTTTTAGTTTCATTTATAATCAAATTTGATTGTTGAAATTGAATATGACAATTCTTCGTTTTTAATTGTTGATACAAAAGTAAAACTAAAGATTGAGTCTACAACTATTCAGGCTTTGTATTTTAAATCCCTCGCTGCTGCACGTCACGATAGCCTGAGAGTAAATATCTGGAAATTGAAATGTACAGATGATTGAAGCTCTGCTTTAACCATTGGATAAAAAGACTGTTCGAAATTCGGACAGTCTTTTTTAGCCTAAATTTCCACCAATCCGACTGTACATCTTCCGTGGATTCCAGTCAACATCTTTTCCAACGATCATACGGGTTCCTTTTTTGGTTTCAATAAATCCATTTTGTTTCAGAAACGCAAGACCTGCGGAATTATCCGAGGGAAGAACAGCCGTATCAACCGTCGAATACTTTAATTTCATCAATTCCCAGCCGGCTTCTTCGGTATCGGCAAATATCAAACCTTCTTTTAAATCGGGGATGTAATACCCCAACACTTTATTGTTCCCGACAAATAACATTGAATTTCCCAGATAACCGGCCAATAACAACGCACGCCTTTCGCCTGATATTTTTTTATCCAGTTCATAAATCATTGACCGGTATTCCTCTTTAAATGGAATCACTTTTTCCGATACAGGACAGTCAACCCAACTTTTCTCTCTTTTAAAAAAACTGTATTCTGCTACAATTCTGAATCCGGCTTTCATATAAACCGGTTTACCCAATTCGGTTGCAATAAGTGAGCATGTCTCAATCGATTTTTTTCTGATCGAATCTAATAGTTCACTGACAATTTGTAAACCGATACCTTTATTTCTGGAATCACGATCCACAATAATGTGTGCAACCCAACTTGTATTCTCAAAAACGATGGAAGTTCCTATGCCAACAATCTTATTGTTGAGCATAGCTTTCATTGGATTACAAAACGAAGATTTGATATAAAATTCCATATCAGGAATGATATCCTGCCAATCTTCAGGCTGTAAATTCCTGATCTCTTCTAAATCATTAATTGTTATTGTTTCGAATGTCATCTTACATTTATTACTATCTGCTATCGGGATTGTCCCTGTTCGCCGATGCTTATATAATTGTTATAAAGTTGTTTGGTGTATGACTCTTCCACGATAGAATTCGGGGGATTATCAATTATGAACTAAATTTTTTTAAAATTATTGATTTTTATTTCTAAACTCGCGAATGATTCTTTCCAGGTATTCATCCACGCTTTCATTTTCAAGTCTGTTATTTTCACGCAAAGCCCTTGCAAAGCTATTGATTAAATCTGTGTTTCGCCTGAAATTTTCAGTCAGTAATTTTTCATCATTTGTTTCCCAGTATTCGCCTTCGTCGTAGATTTTCAAATCGGACAGAAACCGATTGTTCAGGTAGCGAAAAATGCCAATCACTCTTTTATGTACTTCCTCACCGGCATATTGCGTTTTGGTAAAAGTTCCATACAGCATTTTCCGTTCTTTTTCGTCGGTACTATCGCCCCAACATTGTAACTGCATGGGACCACTTATGCGTCCGTTACTCAAAAAGGTTATCGAAACCGGATCACAACCATCGGGGACAAAAAATATTCCGTATAGCTTACCATCATGGTCTTCGTCATTCTTAGTGAGGCTTTCGCTCAAGGTGAAGGTCTCACTATGCTGATGCGGGAATTCCCGTTCAAAAACCCGATAATCCCACCCTTGAACTTTAGATATTTCTTCCAGTTCCTCAATCAGTTGTGGTAACTTATGCTTATCGGTTATTCTGCCGGAATAATGAATGGTTAACCCCATGATTTCTGATTTTTATTATTGTTCCAACTCATCTGTATTCCTCCCTAAAATTCCCGATATAGCTCTGTATTGGCTACATCCGTTTTATAATACTTTCCATCTGCTGATGGTGTTTTCAGTTGGTAATAGTTTGTAACCAACTGACTTCCATCATTATTTCATCTGATTTTTCAGCACCTCCTGTAATTTTTGGGCCAGGAGCAAAGCTGCAGGAATTCATGGCTTGACCCAATCTATCGGGGTTAGTCGGCTAATGCATTTACATGTTAGGTGCTAGCTAGCTAATTATTTATCAATCTACTCATTTTTTACGTTATAAACGGCTAACCATTAATCCTGTCGTTGCAAACGAGTGGGAGAGTGGTTCCCAACTATCCAGCATATACACTAGGACACAATTTTTTCCATCCATTCCTTACAACCGGTTATGAAATTAATATAACTCATAAATCGTGGATTTTTATCAAGATATTTAATTAATATTCTTTCATTTTCTTCAGACTTTTGATATTGATATTCCCTATACATATAATCTTTCATTTGTTCTGCACTTATCGATCTTCTATACTTATTCATGATCTCAAACACAGCTTCTTTTATTGATTTGTTTGTATTTTTTTTTATTAGAAAATTATAATTCTCATCCAGCATTAATCCATACTCCTTCAATAAAATAAATTTAATACTATCTAACAAATCTTTATCCGGGGATTTCCCGGTGTTATTGTTTGAATTCAATTTATCCACCACCGAAAAAGTGTAGGTTTTTATTACCTTCCGAGATAAACGATATATAAAATTTTCAATAAACATATAAATATCTATTTCTATATTTTGCCTCAGTGAAAATAAATAGTAATTATTCCATTCATTTCCACTGTAATAAGAATGATTGACATCCCCTCCAATTAATTCATAACTATCAGAATAAATGATGGAAAATATTTTCGTGATAAACCTGGCAGTAAAGTGAGTTCCTTCCGTTTTGTTGATTTCATTTACAAGTTTATCATCCATAAAAATCAGATTATTATTCTCATTAAAACCGTATAAATTAAATGCAGCCCGATCAAAGGATTTCAGGAATGAAAAGGTTTTATCAAACTTTTCAGATACTTCATTTATTTTATGATTTATCAAAGTTACGCTTCTGGATAATTCATCAGCTAACTTTGAATTGCAAATAACAGGAATATCATTGAAAAATCTAGGGTCTTTTCTGAAAACCAACTTATTAACATTCTTTAGTAACAGGTTGTTTTCAAGTAAGAAATCTATTGTTTTAAACACCGGAAGTCCTTTTTGAAAATCAAACCCGGAAAACTGGTGTTTTTGATCGTAATTTAATTGATTTATTCCGGGTAGAATAATATTCAATAAATTGATATAATAATCTTCATCCTCCTTTTGAGCTGTAATTGCATCCAGATATTCATTTGTTTTATTTCTAATACAAATAATGTTTGCAGCCGATAATATATCGATTTTATAGATTGCTTTTATCTGATTATCATCGTAGAACAAAAGAGCTTTCAGATCGGGTAAATCATACCGGCATTTTAGCAGTATTTTAATAAAATAAAGATATGAGGATGATATTTTTCCGGTTTGTATTTGAACAAAATGATTGAAGGCCAGAACCTGTGTTACTGACATCGATTCAATTAGCTTTTGGACACTCTTAATCGCAATTTTTAGCGGGTCAGGTAATAATCTTGTCTCTAAATCTTCATATTTATGGCAAAGTTCAATTAAGAGTTGATTCATTTTAGTACCTGTAAGCCTCAATCCAAGAAAACTTTTTTCTTTCCTATAATGTGTTAAAATTGCATTAAGATTAAACAAACCGTTTTCATTACATCTGCTAGTCAACCAGTTTGGCATATTTTCTCTTTGCGATAATTCTGTTAAGCTGACAAATAAAATATCCTGTCTGTTCTTTAAACTAATATCGGCCGGATGGATCAACTGAATATATTTTTGATATACAGTATTTAATTCTCTATTGAGTTTTTCCTGATCAGGGTGAATATATTTCAGTTGAATTATCGGAATTAAATTCAGATCATAAAATTGTACGATTGATAGGGTATCATACAAATGAAAGCTCTGGCAGAAAAACAATGTCTCATTGCTTAAGGGTTCTGATTCGTACAATTTGTATAACGACAAATTTGAAATTTCCGGTTCCATATTCTTGCTATTTTAAATTAAATACAATTTTGTTTAAGCTTATGTTAGTGCGGGTTTTGACCCTTGCTATATTTATTCGATCAATTTTCATTTGTCAAGGTTCATATAGCCCTCCCAAGACGGGAAAGTTTTTATATTTCTAATTGCAAAATATGAATAAAAGATATAAGTATCAATCCTAAAAATAATCTTTCTATCATAATTTACCTGATTTTCGCTAATATATTCGTAGTGTGCCCGTACATTATTGCTTAAGTAATTTTCTAAATTCCTCAAGCTTAAACCCTTTTTTATCAGCCAATTCTAAAAATTCAGTACTAATTAATTCCATTTCATGCCTTGCGTTAAGAGCATGATTACTTATCACTGTTTCAGCCCATTTTGTAGTGTATATAAGTTTCATTATCGGGTTCAGAATACACATAGGTATGAACCGAAAAATGTTGAGTTTGAAAGGTTCGATTCCAATACCTGATTTTTTTAAAAATGAGAAATTTTCCTTTAATGCTAAATTCAATTGTTTAATCGCCTCTTTATTTCTTGAAACGCTGTAATTATTCCCTCCATCGAAATATATTACAGTCCCTAATGGTGCAACCATGGCAACATGAGACTTTTGCCAGGCATCCATATTTTTTGAAATCGAAATATTAAAACCCGATTTTTTCAGCATTGCACACAAATCTTTTATTCTTTTCGTGGTTTTACCATCTAATTCACCCAAAGTAGTAGATTGAACCATCTTTGATACAATTTCATAATATACAATTCCATCTTCGATTTTTCCACCCGAACCGGGAAACGCCGGCAAAACCCTATCATACCCAAGAGCAGTAGTCCATTCGGAATATCCCAATGGATTGTTGACCATAAAAACATAACATGATGTATTTATTTTTGAGAGAGTTAGTAATGCAGATTTTACCTGGTCATTTCTTATGGTTACAAATACATAATCATACTTATCGGTTAATTGAGAATCATCAATAACCTCAATAACAATTTTTTCAGTATTACTTTGATTTATTCTTTTGAGTAATAATCCTTTTTCTCTCAATTCACTCAACCTTTTATTTCGGGCTAACAAGGTTACTTTATGTCCTGACTTTGCCAACAATCCACCATAAGTTGAACCAATTACACCAGCTCCATATATCAAAATATTTGCTTTCATATCTTTTAAATATTATCGGTCTTCTTTTTATAGTTTCCGGGTAGTCTCTTTTACCTGACGCATAACGACTGAGGTGCCGGTTAGGCAAAGGAAGTTTGACTTCGTCGGTTTTCAATTCAGCCCGGACCCGGGTATTTGCCTTTTAAATGAGCAAATATTGTTGATTGTCAATAAGTCCCTGAGAGATAACTATCGGAGCTATCGGGAGCAAACAAGGGGCAGGTTCGTGCTACTTTAATTATTTAGTTATTCTGCTTTCAATTGTGCTCCAACAACATTCATATCATGCTCTTCAAAAACTTTCGCTATTTCTTCTTTTGTAGGTGGAGAAGTCCATTTGTCTGTTACTTTAAAAAATGCTTCCATTTTTCCTGCCGGCAAATATGAAACTATCATCTTTCCCTTTTCTGTCAACTGTAAGAAAGCGTGTTGGACATTTCTTGGAAGAAAAATTGTGTCGTTTGATTTCAATTGATATTTTTCGTCACCTACTTGAAATAAATACTCTCCTTCAATGATATAAAACCATTCGTCCTGGAAAGGGTGAATATGCAATGGAGGCCCTCCGTTTGGAGTAAGTCCGGTTTGCTCAAACACAGCTAAATCATTTTCAGTGTCTGTTCCGGAAATTTTTATGTCTAAGTTATTTAGGGTGACACCCTTCATTTTGTAGTGTTTGCCAAATCTGGCTTCCCCTGCCTTTACTTTAAATCCCTTATCTGTTCTCATAAATATTTGTTTGTTTTAATTTTAGGAAAAATTCTCAATGGAATGAGTGCAAATGTCGATATAATAAATGTTCCATGATTCATTTTATTCCTTACTGCTTATCCTTATTTTATATATTGTTTCAGTTCATTCAGTTGCCATTGTCTTTCCTGCGTGATTTTGTGAATTTGATTTGGGAATGCCAATTGTATTGTTTTAATGGCATAGTCAGAACAAACCATTGCATGTTCTCTCATGTGTCCAACACCAACAGCCTGTCCACAAGCTCTGATAGCAGTTTTTGTTATTTCTGATTTACATTGTCGAGCTGCTTCGTGTATTATAAAGCCGGCTTGCCTTACTTCATGAATAGTTGCCTTACCGCTCTGCCACAATTCGCTTATTCTAAATCCGTTTTCAATGGCTGTCATATCAAATTCTTCTGTATCAGATAAACTCAATACATTTTTTGCACAATTAATTGCCCATTTAGCCAAATCAATCCGGTTCGTTTGTTCATACAATTTATCAATTTCAGCCCTTAAGTCAGAATTATCAACTATTTTTATCTTTGTTCTCGTTGCCATGATTACAAAATTGTACAATTTTTTTTAAGCACCTGTGGTACTGATTCCCGGCTTTTTCCATTTGCGTCTGCCTGCTTCAGGCTTGGTATTATTACGATATAAACGCCTAACCAGTAGACACTCTCCCCCGGAAAGCTATCGGGAGCAAACGAGGTGGAGAGTGAGGTTGCAGATGTTTTTTTTATCCTGATTTGGACATAATATTTTGATTTATACCTAACAGGTTTCAAAAACCTGTTAGTTTGGATTTATTCAAAAAATATCATATCCTAATCTACAGGGGAACTTAATATTCTCTTGTAATATCTTTTGTTATTAAATAACTACCGCCTTTCCATTATCAATTTTCAAATAATTTCTTTTTACTGCTTCTTGAATACCTTTATACATAGAAGCCTCTACATTTGTACCAAAGCGAGAGAATCCAAATAGTTGAGCAGCAAGTCGTGCTAAATCGTTGGTTGGTAAACTAATTTGATCTTGAACAATTTGTTTCATAGCAATTGCAACTTCTTCCGGTGGAATATCAACAGCATCTCTGTTTGAATTCAAACGAAAAACTTCAAAATTATCGCACTGTTCCTTACTTAACCAAATTACGCTATTTTGATGCGTCCTATAGTATGGCAGTTCCATAAGTATCATTTCTAAGTATCCATCAAGTCTTTGTCCCAAGCGAGAAATACCCCAAGAATTCAAAACTTTCTTACAAAGCAAAGTTCTGCTAATTGGTGCTTCAATCTCCATTATCTGCTCAATCTGAGAAATGATTTTATGCTTGTATTCAGTAAACATGAAATAATCAGAATGTATACCCGAAAATGGTAATGTTGCCGACTGATATGATATACCATTATTATGCAATACTGTTTCTTCGGGCTGCTCTTCATCTACAGTTAAATTTGCTGTTTGTTCGAGATTCGAAAGCAATACATTTTGAAATATTTTTTTATCTTCATGAGTGGCAGTTTCAGTTATTGTAATAAAACCATCCTGTTTTATTTTTTTGATTATTTGTTGTATTTCTTCAATTATTACCTTAGGATTTTCCCACCAATCCATTGTCCAGATTCTGTAAATATTCCAACCTAATTGTTTTAAAACAGTATTTTGAACAATCTCCCTATCCCGTGCTGTTTTTGTTTGCCTGTAATTATCACCATCACAAAGAATACCCAATATATAATTGGATGATTTAGAATCGTCAACAATCCCCAGATCAATTTTATAACCCGAACAGCCAATATTTGTATGAACAGTGTATCCATGTTTCCGAATCTCGATTGCAATCAGATTCTCGATTGCCATTGTTTTAATAATGCTAGTTTGTTTATCGGTAATAATACGTTCACCTTTTTCGGAGTATTCAAGGAATCGCTTTAAACCTGCAACGCCAATTGATGATGTACGATTCAAATCAATCTGATCAGATTTTAGTGTAGAATAAATTATCATTTCGTATCTTGCACGGGAAACGGCAACATTCAATCTCCGTTCACCTCCAAGCCTGTTTAAAGGACCAAAGTTCATACTAACGCGTCCTTCTTTATCGGGTCCATAGCCAATTGAGAATAGAATTACATCTCGTTCATCTCCCTGAACATTCTCTAGATTCTTAATAAACAAAGGCTCTTCCGATTCGAGTGCCAAACGTTCTATCTCCGGATTGAAAACATACAAATCAGAAAGTAAATCTTCAATTAGACTTTGTTGCACAGAACTAAATGTAACAACTCCAATGCTTTTCTTTCTTAGCGTTTCATCCTTTAAGCGTCTGGCAATTTCATCAACCACAGCTTGTGCTTCTGCTTTATTTTGTCTTGATTTTCCTTTATCATAGAATCCATTTATTTTTACAAATCGTACTTTTGATTCTTGGTTGTCAGGTGAAGGAAATGTCAATAATTTGTTGTCATAATATTCGGAATTACTAAATGCAATCAGACTTTCATGTTTACTCCGATAATGCCAAAGTAAATATTTCGATGGCATTGACAATGCAAGACAATCATCAAGAATGCTTTCTAAATCTTCCATTTCAATATTTTCCTCATCAATCGTATTGGTGGAAAAGAAATTTGTAGGCGGCATTTGTTTTGGATCTCCAACTACAATAACATTCTTACCTCTGGCAATTGCTCCAATTGCCTCATAAGTTGGCATTTGGGATGCTTCATCGAAAATAATTAAATCAAATTTATCTGCATTTGGATCGATATATTGAGCAACTGATATTGGACTCATCAACATACAAGGACACATTCTGGATACCAATGTGGGAATTGAGTCAAAAATCTTTCTGATTGACATACCACGACCATTGTTTCGAATATTTTTCTGGAGTATTCCTACTTCAGAATTCTGGGATGCTTCTTTCGTGAAATCCGGAATATTGGCTGTCAATTTTGCAATGAGTTCTTTCTTTGTTATTTCTTCAAAGTCTGCGCTTAGTTTTTTGAATTTTGTGATTACATCATCAAATAGTTTTCCTTTGAACAAATCAAGGCTGGTTTCCTTGGATAATATATAATCAATACAGGCATGATTTATACTTTTCTCAACTATACTCATTAATTTCTCCGTAGAGATATTCTCAGTTTGATATTTATCGAAGATAAAATTAATTTGATAATCCTCTAATTCTTTGATAACTTGTAACCACAAAAACCACTCTTTTAGTCTTTCCAAACCTGAGAGCCACAAATTTAATTTGGTGTTCAAATGGTCGATCCATTCTGACGAAAGATCATCATATAATACTTTTCTTGGAATTCCTAATGTTGATTCTAATTGACTCTCAACTATCTGGTAATTTTGAAATAAAATCCTAACACTATTTAAATCATCTTTATGTATAATGTTGAAGGTTTTTATTCCTTCGTACAATTGTTTTGCAAGAGATTCTTTAAGTTGGGTGGTAGCTGCTATATTCTTAGAATACAATATAATAAAAGAATTTATTTCAAAAGCATCTTCAATGATTCTATCGATTGTTTCCCAATTCTCTTCATCTTTTTTTCCTGCCAAACCAAAGAGAGGCACTAGTTTATCTGCAAATTTAGTTACATAATTTTCTCTTTTTTTGAATTCGATTATATCACTCAACAGTGGAATTACTTTCTCATCCTTGATTGACTTTATTAGAGAAAAATACTTTAATTGCTTTTTAATTTTGTTTTTCCCGATTAGCTTTGGTAGAAACCATTTCAGTTCTAGCTGCTTCCAGTCAGCCAAAAGTTTACTTGCTTCAATAAACAAAATCTCAGTTGAATACTCTAAGGTTACTCGGGCATTTAATTCATTTCTTTCTTTCCCATTCTTTGAAACCAACTTATATTCGTTTAGAGTTTCAACTAACATGGGAGTTGTCAATAATGCAGGGGTAAGTTCAGGAATTGATAGTAGCTTTTCAAATAACTGACTTATAATCTTCAATTCAAACTTAGTGTAGCTTGACTTATTTTCGCCAAATAAACTTGATATAAAAGGGACTGACCGCTTAATTTTATTTATGAGGTCTAATGTTTGATTTATTTGATTGTTTATATCATCTTTTAATTGACTTGAATAAGTACTGATTTTTATATCAGCCAACGGATGAAGGTATGGATGCCCGTATGCATTGGATAAACTTATCAATTTTTCTATAGCCTCTTTCCATGCAAACAATTTATTCTCTGATAATTCATCGATAAGAGTTTGAGGTATATTAAATTCTATTTCAGACTCAATTGATAGATATCGGGTAATGGCATCATACAATGAAATACCAAATGGATATTTCTTGTGTAATGCCTCAATATAAGTATTCAAATGAGTTCTTAACCCCAATAAACGAGTTGCTTCATCTTGAAAATTTTGTGGAGAGGTATTTTTTACAACTTCTGTTGTTTCTTTTAATTGGGAAAGAATTGTTGTCTTTTTCGCTTTGTTTGAATGCAGTTCCAAGCAGAAAGGATTTAATCCTATTGCAGTCAAACGATTTTGTACAACAGACAATGCAGCCATCTTTTCTGCTACAAATAGAACCCTTTTGCCTTTATATAAGGCATTTGCAATAATATTCGTAATGGTTTGTGATTTGCCTGTTCCCGGAGGTCCATGTAATATAAACGTTTTATCATTTATGCCTTCGTAAATAGCCTCTAATTGTGAGGAGTCAGCATTTATCGGAAGTACAATTTCTGAAGGTGACATACTTTTATCTAACACAGAAGCATCAATCATTCCATCTTGTACATCCCATTCCAGTTTTCCATTAATTAAACTGGAAACAATCTTATTCTTTTTTAATATATTTGCATTGTTGTGGATGTCATTCCACATGATAAATTTATTGAAAGAGAAAATTCCCAAAATGGCTTGTTCTTCAACATCCCACTTTTTCTGGTTCATTATCCCTTTCCGTATTATGGCATATATTCGTTTGACATCAACGCCACTATCATCTATTGGTAACGGATCTAATCCTGGAATAGAAATACCGAAGTTCTGCCGAAGCATTTCCAATAAAGTTATATTCAGCATTGTGTCTTCTTCCCGAGACCGAATTACATACCCTCTGGTCGCTGATTTTCGTATTATTTCGACTGGAAGTAGTAAAATCGGTGCATATCTTGGTCTCTCACTAGTAGGCGATTCAAACCATTTCAAAAGACCAAGAGCAAGATACAACGTATTTGCTCCATTTTCTTCTAATGATAATCGGGAAGCTCTATAAAGGTGCAATAAAGAATAACTAAGTTCAGTTTCGTTTAGATATGATCTTAATCTTTTTTGAGATATTTCAGACTTTATAAGCTCAATAATAGGATCTGTTGAATCGATTGACTGATAAACACCAAAATCATAAAGCGGATTATCCCAATCGGTTGGTTTGGGTGTAATTTGAAACTCTTCACCAATTGCAAGAGCATCTTCAAATCTATCAATATCAGCCGATATGAGCTGCAATGTATTTTTGGTTATACGAGTATTTAGGAGATTGTTTCTCAAACTTAAATCCAAAAGTTTTCGCTCCCAGAATAGTTGCTTTGTTACTTGAGCGTTGTTGTCAATACCTGTCAGATCATACGGATTTACCGATTCCGGGTTAATCAATTCATTTTCATTCTCATTAACTTCATCTTGAATAACCCAACCACGCTCATTAAATACGCGTTGAGGTAAAGGTCTGATACCTGAAAAACGAGACCGTTTTACATCTAATGCAAGTACAAAATTATCAGAATCGAGTATTTTACTATTTGCGAATTTTACTGCCTGATCAAAATCCGTGTTGCTTCCACTATTCATACATGTTGCTTCTACCAATGTTATTTCATTAATACCATCGGCTATTCTTTTTTTTAGATAAGAGACATCGTCGATTATACTATCAGGGAAAGTCTCAGATACTAACCATGCACCCGTAAAAGCATGTCCTTTTGTAATTATTATAAGTGGATGAATTCCTATAGATTCTATGCAAGATGCATAGAGTAATGCCATATCAAGACACGTTCCCAACTTATTTGCCAAAACTGCATCGACTAATCGAACCCGTTGTCCATAGTCTTCGAAACTGGCAGGCACGCTGCTATATGTAATGTTCAGTTCAGAAATTGCTGTGTATATTGCTGCAATCTGCTTCCTTACCCGATCAGGAATACGACTTTGATATTCATCTAACGATGGTTTTCCTGTCCATTGCTCTAAAATAACAGAAGCACGTTTAATAATTGGAATAATAGCAGGATTGTTTGGGGTAATAAAGGAAGAAAGCATTTCAGGCAAAACTGTCAATCCACCCCATTGGTCAAATGCAAGTATGTCGATTGGATATACTTTTAGAAATGCTAATTTTTCTTCACTATAAATCTCTAATTTGAAATTTCCAATTATTCGTTCGGTCAATTGAGAGAAAAAACTAGTGCTCAAATTAATCTTGTTCAAATCAACCCGAACTGTTTCATGTGGGGGTATTGTTTCTATTATATAAGGAATAATCGATGTGAATTCAGGGTCAACATTGAGAACAATACGAATATCTTTTAAAAGGTTATCTGACTTATTCTCAATTTTCAGTAGCCTTATTAAGGATACTCTATTTTGTTGCATCGCAAAATTGACTACTGGCAAATAAACAAACTCAACATTTATCAATACATTTTCCATTTATATATGAGTTTATAATAGTTAATAGTTCGAGAAATATTCTCGTCGGTACAGTTTTGTGACTGAACCAAATTCAACCTTTTTTATATTGTATTATTCTTATTCTGTTCGTAAGGTACTAATTATCTAGCGGTAATAGAGCTAAGTTTTCAAAAAAATAACGTTTCGCGTTAGTTGGTGAGGATTCATTCCGTTTTTCGCCTCCAAAAATACGCATTCTCTAATTAACAACCTAGAAAAACATAATTTATTTGCAAATTAAGTGAAGATTTATTTAGATCCGAGTAACTGAAGCATAAAAAAACCGCTTCAT
>Ga0265297_10004193_pt1 | contig 24077 bp, 31 predicted proteins | sample Munlanlwell13791_FD_192502 | JGI IMG/M metagenome (GOLD analysis project Ga0265297, IMG submission 192502) | Leachate microbial communities from a municipal landfill in Southern Ontario, Canada - Leachate well 137-91 | ecosystem: Engineered > Solid waste > Landfill > Unclassified | place... | reverse complement strand
TGTATGAGGTTGTTCCTGGTTCGAACGGCGCCCTGTTCTTCAGGTACTTCGCCAGAGTGGTGCCCAGGTGAGCGCCGAGGTAGAGCCGATCGGCACACCGGACCCATACGCCGATATCTTCGTGTGTGCGGACGGAAGTGCGGCTACTCTGCACTGTACAGCACTGAGAAGGCCTGTTTCTCCGTTTCATGTCGTTGCTGTTGGTTGTCGGTTGCTGCTGCAAAATTATCTGCACTTCAGCAACTTCGTGGCTGCGTATAGCACCAACGGAGAGCTATATAAACGTATGCTCAGCAACCATCGGCGCGGCAACTTGTTTATCGCTGTTGTCGATCGTGTAACCAGCGGTGAGGCTTTGGCGGCTGCGGCCCGCAGCCTTGACATTCCTGCGTTGATGTACTCCGGTGCTTCCGTTGGCAGGCACCGTGTGCAGGACATGATCGAACGTGGCGTCTCGCTAGTTGTGACACCGGTGTTGTTCAACTCAATCTTTCCTGTGTTGTCTGGGTACGCTCGTCGCGCCGGTGTCAGCTTGGATGTTCATTTGCTTTGCCTCGCGGTCACACCGTATCGCGACGCAAACATGCTCACACACTACAAGGAGAAACAAGGCCTTGGTTGCGTGTTTGCTTACGCAGCCACGTGTGCCTCTCCCAGTGCTTACACAGCAACTACCAACTGCATAAAGCCAATGGCTGCCTTTCTAGGTATCCATACCTCGAAAGTGCAGCGAGGCTTGGCTAAGCTGCGTGCGTCTATTGATAGCGGTAGTCCTGTTCTTGCTGCCGCGGTCAGCTTCGGTTTTGCGCGTGCTCGAAGCAAGAAAGATGAAGCTACTTTCCAAGCACAGCTCAACGCTACGTTGCAGTCTGTTCCGACGCTGTCAACAGCGGACGCCAAGCAAGCTGCTGTTGCAAGACAACTCGAGAAACTGTCGAATGCCTGGCTACTGGAAGCTTCCGTACTCGGTGCTGCGAAGCGTGATATCGTATCCGACGGAAAAACCGCTAAGGTCACGATCTCGGTGGACTTGTGATGAACGGCTACAAAGGCAAGAAGCCGTGTGTAGGCTGCGGCAGCACCATACAGCGTGAACGTGAAAACACCTTGTGTTGGATCTGCAAGCAGGATCTGAAGTTCGGACAAGATCAGCGCGCTGCTTCCAAAGCTCGAGAGGCCGCCGGCAAAGGATCGCCGGACGAGGTGGTTACGTTCAGGTGGAACAAGCACGTCATGAAGGCAGACATGAACCAAGCGTCTGCCTTCGCGGATGCTGTTCTAGCGTGGCTGCGCAGTCGGGAGCTGCACGGATCACACGGTCCTGTTGTGTGCCCTCCTGCGTCCGCCACAGGCGGTAGCGTCTACGGCTGTGAAGATGCGCATGTTACTCTCGCGGACGCGGAGCATGCAGAGCGTGTCATTGTCGCGGTTGCTGCTTTGGTTCAATCTTCTTGGTCTGCGGGTTTGCAGCAAGGTTCTTCTCTCCTCCAAGGCCTGCACGCAGGCCACATATCACCACACGAGTTCGCCGAGAGAATCGGCGAGAAAGATCGCTAAAATGCCCATCTCCAGTACCGTCAAGATCACGATCGGTGTCGTCGCCGGCTTCGTGCTCCTCTTCCTGGCTGCGATCACCATCGCCGTGAGTGTGTACTTCAGCATGAGCAATCGCGAGCACGATCTGCGCAATCTCGCCGAAGCGAAGCAGAAGGCCTGCTATCTCGTGCACGACGAGATGTGGAAGTCGGTCAAGGAAATCGGAAACGTCTCCGAGTCCTACAAGCGCGGCTTCGACTCCATCTACACCAACATCATCAGTGCCCGTTATGCGAAGGGTGATGGTTCGTTGATGAAGTTCATCCAGGAGTCGAACCCACAGTTCGATGTTCGTCTCTACGACAAGCTGGCGAACGTGATCGAAGCCAAGCGCAGTGAGTTCACTGTGTCTCAGAAAGAGCTCCTTGACGTCGCACGCGAACACAAGAGCTTGCTGCAGAACGGTCTTGGTCCGCTTGTCCTTGGTGGACGACAGCCGATCGTCGTGGAGCTCGTGACGAGCGATCGGACGAAGGCATCGTTCGCTTCTGGTGTCGACAACGACGTCTACAGCCCCGGGAAGTAGCTCGTGGTCGTCTGGCTTTCCTACCTGATTCCGATCCTGTGCGCTTCTGCTTTGGCCATCTTCTTCAACAAGAGGATGGCCTGGTGGGAGTACTTGGTGCTTCTTGTTGTACCGGCCGTGGTCATCATCACAGTTTCCGAGATCTCCAAGAACTCGCAGATATCGGCGCGTGAGTATTGGGGAGGCTACGTTACCTCAGCCGAGTACGTCGAGCCGTGGAACGAGTGGGTCGACAGGACGTGCACGCGCTGTGTTGCGACAGATACAGCTGGTCGTTGCACGCAAGAGGAGACCTACGACTGTAGCTATTGCGACGACCATGGTCCTTCCTGGACAGTGGAGACGACGATCGGCACCTTCCATGGTGAGGACCGGTACAACATCGCTGTGCCGAGGATAGGGAAAGCCAAGTTTGTGGACATGGACAGGTCGTCCACCTGTCCTGATCCTGTCAACGGGAACAAGTACAAAGCCGTCTTCAACGGCGATTCTGCTAGGCTTGTGCCTGTCTTCCGCACGAAGACGTACGAGAACAGAGTGCAGGCGGCTCCGACTCTGTTCAGCTATCGTGAGATCGACAACAGCAAGCGCGAGCTCTACTATCACGTGACCGATGACGACGAGTTCGCGCACCATTCTGTGTTGTCCACATACGACTTCCCCAGGCGTGCTGATGCTTCTAGGATTCTGCGTTGGTACAATGCCCGATACGGGGAGCTTTTTCAAGTGCACGCTTGGCTTCTCGTGTACAAGAACAAGCCTGCCTCCTTCGGCCCGGATCAGGAAGCGTACTGGAAAGGCGGCGGCAAGAACGAGATAACAGCGGTCGTTGGCCTCAACAACGACAATACCGTCCAGTGGTGTCATGTGTTCTCGTGGACACCGAACAAGATCCCTCTCATCGAGATCAGGGATTCGATTCTGCGCATGCGCACGTTCGACGGCAAAGCTGCGGCCGAGCTTATCGGCGCCAGAGGTGTACGTGGTTTCGTGCGCAAGCACTTTGTCGACTTCAAGTACATCTCCGTTCAGCCGACGCAGGCAGCTACTGTTGGGATATTCGTCTTCGTTCTTCTATTCAGTGTAGCCTGGGGTGTGTTTTCGTTGATGAACGTGTTCACGTGGTCGGACCCTACCGGCACGTATGGAAAGGCAAGGTATCGCAGATGGTAATCTTCTCTTACCTCTGGCAGGCGTTCTTGTCTGCTGTGCGCTTCGTGCTTTCATACCGCAGACTCAACCAACTGCACGAGCAGTCTCGTTATCTGTCAGTCAGTATTCCTGACCTTGTTGACGATACACCAGTTAAGCTTCTTGATGAACAAGCAGCTTTGGTTTCGCTTGAGCACGATGCCAGAGCACAAACAATCAAAGCGTCGCTCTCCAGCAACGTCAGCGTCGATTTCTCCATCATCGACCAGATTGCGGCAGAGCTACGTGTGCTGAAACACACGCCTGCGTCTGTTCGTATAAATCTGAACACCACATTCGAAATCACGTTTGCCGCAACACATACTGATGTTTTTGCGTGCACTGCTGTCACCGTTCCTGGTGCTCGTGACGGAAAACTCGTGTACTCGCGGTTCAGCTGCAACCTCCTCAAGATAGAAGCACTCGAAGCTGCGTTTGGTTCCAGTTGCCGTACCCTTACCGAGCAGCACGTACGTCGTCTCTGCTCCGAAGAACCTTGGCACAGGTTCCGTATCGCTGTTCTTCTTGGTCTGCTTCAGGCACAGGAACAAGCTTCGCTCCGAGAAGAGGACTTGAAGGCGTATGAAAAGCTTCGGACGCGCATCACCGAAGGATGAACAGGTCCTGCTGGATCCTGTGCCTGTCATCACGTTCGACGATCTCGTCGACGCTGTTGATACGCGCTGGCCTGGTGCTGTTACACGGTTGGTGTCGGATGGTCACCTTGTTCATGCCTTTGATCGCCGCGGGCGCCGCAAGCTTGTCGCCTGTTGTGTTGGTCTGCAGATGCCATACGGAAGCAGTCGTGTGTTCGACATGGCACGCAGGGAGTTTGTAGCGCATACGCCGGCCAGGCGGCCGGGATGGTACTTCGACACTTTCAACGAAAGCAACTAAGATGGCAACGAAAAAGAGCCCGATCTACATCAAAGCCAAGGACATCGCCGAGCTTGTTCTCGCACAGAAGCTCGTTGCTCGTTTCCACATGAACGACGATAATCTTGCGCGCGACACATTTCTGCTTGTCGAAGTCAATCTGGATAACGCAGGAAGTGGTGCTGCTTGCGAGTTCATAAAGCGAAACTGCGCGTCTCTGGCTTTGGACTATATCGAGGCACGACCCAAGCCTTCTTTGGTTGTTTTTGCTATCAGTTTCCGGCACACTGCCGGTCTGTCTGCACGTGTGCTGGATGTCTTCACGGGCCATAACTTCCAAAAAATCGACAGCTTCGACGATCTGATCACTTTGACGAGCGGTGTGCCGTTAACTACAGAAGAATCCTATTCTGGTGTCTTGAGGGGCTCGACGGGGCGTGACGCTGATGACGGTGTCCTCGACGCCACGGAATCCTGTACCGATGTTCCGACTAGCACCGAGGGTAACCGCGACACCGCGCGTGAGTTTGGCCTTGTTGTACCTGGTGACGTGGTTGCTCTGCTTTCGGCGCCTGAGTTCCCGTACACAGTTGTTGCCGACGTTGACGGAGCTGTGATCCTGGCGTACAAAGCCGAGTCCGGTGAGATCAAGCTTACACAGGCTCCGCTCGCCGCACTCACACGGGCCGGCTGAACCATGACATACTACACACTTTCGTCAGGAACTGTCGGGAACGCGTTGGTGCGTGGCGCACTGCTTCGCGGTGTTCGTAACACCATCAAGAATGAGGCCTCGAACGAGCGAGCTCTGACCTACGTTCCAATGACTTTGAACAGCGGATGGGAAAGTGCCATTGACCCTGGTACGCTACGCACATGCAGCATCCTGGTGTCGGACATTCCTCAACCTGACACTGTCGCTGTTCCTTCGGTTCCGGAGTTGCTGCGCAGTTTCAAGGCGGAGGCTTTCCAAACCGACGAGCACTGGATCGCCACACAGCTGGATGAGCACACGTTGCGTTTGTGGTTTTCTGGAGGTGACGAGCACAAAGCACATCTGCAGCTACGTAGAGCAGCCGCGGCCGAGTTCATCGAGAGCCTGCGCTCTGTGGCGTTGACTTATCTTGCTGCTGTCGAGGACAGATTGGCCGAGGACAAGGCCAAGAACGCTGTCAGTGCTTGGAGGAAGCGTCTGGAGACTCCGAGCACAGACACCTCGAACATGTGCGCTGTTGCGAATTTGCTGCGCACGACGCTGCAGCAAGATCCAGTCCCGGGTGCAACCTTTTCCGAGTACAGCAGCAACAGCGCATTCTCAGGTGCTTTCAGCAAGCCGTACATGTTCCTTTTCGGAACATGTGTTACGTTGGATGTAGAAATCCGCGACAGGAAAGATGATGACGATGGTTGGGTCAGTACGTACGCGTTGACCAGTCTCACGACACAGCGTGATTTGTCGTTACTGCTCTCGAACCAGTCCGCCGACCTGGATCGCGCTTTCCTGGAGTGGTTCGACATGCGCCACTTCCAAGAAACGCTCGAGCGGATTGTGCGCGACCGTGACCAAACGAACGAGGACATGCGCCTTCTTGTGAGCCTGAGGCACCTGCTCGCGGATGCGGTCACTGTGTACCTTGCTGATTCCGCAAGTCGTACCGCTTCCACCCAAGCACAAACCGAGATGACCCTTCAGCAACTACGTGCCACTCTCTCGAGTATTTTCGCTGGGAGGGCATTTTGATCATCGCCGTAGATTTCGATGGTACCTGTGTCTTCCACAAATACCCGCGGATCGGCTCCGATGTTCCTGATGCTGTCCCCATCCTTCGCGAGCTTGTGCAAGTTAAGCACCAACTGATCTTGTTGACAATGCGCGGGCGCAACAGCTGGAACCCCGAGACAGGCGGTGATGTTCTGCAGGAAGCTGTCGCCTGGTTCGAGAACCACCGCATTCCTTTGTTCGGTGTCAACAGTTCCCCTGGGCAGGAAAGCTGGACATCCTCGTCGAAGGTGTATGCACACCGTTACGTCGACGACTCCGCGTTCGGTTGTCCAGTACGTCACTTCGCCGAAGGTCGTGCTGTGGATTGGCTTGTGTTGCGCGGCATCTTCGTCTCCGAGAAAGTTCTTCCTCACTAGCAAAAGGAACGCTATGTTCGACATCGATACCCTTACACCGCACCTCGCTCAAGCGCACGGAAGTGTTGTCGCGGCATCCGCCACAAAGCAGCTCAAGGAGTTCGCGCTGACCTTGAACTCGCCGCTATTGTGGGCGGCTGTGGTGCTGGACAAGCCCGGTGAGAAGCAGACGTACTTGCAGCAGCACAAGTCCGATCTCGAGGAGAGCGAGCACGGCAACTACGTGTTCGTATGTCCGCAAGGGCCGATGAACGGAGACATGTGGACGAAGCACGAGGAGAGCTGTTTTTGCGCCGATGGGACTGTTGGCACTCTGCGCTTCTGGTTCGTCCTTGAAGACACGATCGAGGACACAGTTGCTGTCGACGGTTCCAAGTACACGTTTGTCCTGGATGCAGCAGGTCGTGTCCATATCGATCGCTACCACGAGCCATGGCTCCCCTACACCGAGTACATCGACATGATCGGTAATCGTGCAGTCACGGCGCTGTTGCACGAGACTCTTCGACTACGCCGCGAGCTCGCGCAGCAACCACGGTGTCAAACTCCAGAAGCCATCACAGACGCAGCGGTTGAGATCCTCGAAGACGTTCGTGGTGTTGCGGATGTGGCTACGCTTCTGCACGCTTCTGTCGACGGATCCAGGCTTGTCGATCACCCACATGTGGTCGTCGGATCCGGCTTCCACGCCGGCGAGAACAATGATTCGATGTACCTGCGGCCGCTTGGCATCATCAACGGAATCCTCGCCAGATTGGGCTGCAAGGTTGTGTGCGCTGTCGTGGAGGACGACGGTAGCATTTCCCATTTCCGTGCGCGAAAGTGAGATTTGTGTTGACTTTCGCAAAAACACATTCTACTGTACATTGAGAACGGCAGAGTTTCTGCCAAAGGAGACCATCATGAAATTGACCCGCATGCTTTCGCTGCTTCTGTTCTCGTCGTTCCTGGTCGCTTGTGATACCAGCACCAAGTCTGACGACACCCCCAGTCCCCGTAGTTACAGCACACTCTCGGGTTCGGTGCTGCTGCAGTCCGGCAAAGGCTTGCCCGGTGCGGTCGTGCGCTTGCGTAGCACCGGCGCCACCACGACCACCGACGCCAACGGAAAGTGGTCGCTGTCGAAGGTGTACGTCGCCGGGTTCGCCGCCCGTGCCGCCGCGGACACCGTCACACCCGGGACCGACTCCGTGATCATCACCCGGGACAGCCAGGTCATCGGCGCCCAGGTCGTGGATGGCTCCGAACTCGATCCCTTGTACGTGGTGCAGCGGGATCTGTTCGGTGGTCTTGCCGCGCCCGTCTCCGGGCGTTCATACCTGATCCGTGCCGAGCTCACGCTCCCGGATCAGACCACGAAGACGATCTGGCTCTGGCATAACCAGGTCGCCAAATCCTTCTCCGGCTTCATCTACACCGTCGCCGGTACCGGCACCCAGAGCTACTCCGTGAGTGTGCAGGTCCTTGATGCCAAGGATTCCTCGCTTGTGGGGTTGTCGCCTGCGGTTCCGTTCACGTCCGCGGCCGGCGACATCCAGATCCCGGTGTTCCGTTACGAGAACCTGGGTCTGGGTGTGGTCTGGTCCGGACCCACGGACACACTCCGCTACGACACCGCCGCCACGACCACGTTCGCCATGCGCGCCACGGTCTCTGACACCTCCATCGAAGGCATCGGTCTGCTGGCTCCGTACACGTACTCCTACGCCATCGGTGACAGCACCTGGATCTCGGGTCAGATCCCGAGCCCGATAAAGCTCACGCCGGCGCTGCTGGCGCATCCCTGGGTGAAGGTCAAGATCGTCGGCTCCGGCGCCGTCACGGTGACGGACTCGTTCAAGGTCGCGATCTCAGGCAAGTCCGCGCTCGGCTCCAAGCTGACCGCTACTGCGGCGCAGAAGTTCTGGCCAGGTGTTGAGACGCTCCGCTATCTCCCAGCAGGAGGCGCCAACATAGCCAGTTCGCGTTACTGGGCTATGAGCTTGCGCACGCCGGTGCTGCCGAAGCTTGCCTCCGCCCGTGACAGCATCTACAACGACACCATGTCCTTTCGCTACGACACCGCCGGAAGGACGGTAGAGGAAGTGAATCGCCAACTCCAGCCTTTCCTTTTCACGAAGGCCACGATCATGACCGGATTCGGTAGCATGCGCAACGGCGTCCTCGCCCGCGACAGCGTCTACGACTTCACCGGCTTCGATGATACCACCTGGTTCAGGTCGACCAAGGACACTTCCTGGGCTGTGATCGACTCCGTGAATCTGGACGGTCGTTTGTACTGGCGCTTGAGAATGCGCGGCGAAGGTGGCGCTTCCGCAAAACCGTTCGCTGTCGCTCCGAGCACACGCGTTCGCGTGCCCACCGGCTCCAAGTTCCTGGTGCTCCGGTTCCGCGACCTCAGCACCAACGCCACCGTCTTCGCCACCGCCAAAGCCCAAGCCGATAGCACAGGCACCACCGCCTTGATCCGGATCCCAAACACCAAGCTCAAGCTGGTGTCCGCGGACTTGTTCTGACTCGTACCAGACCTGAGTAAAAGGCCCAGCAAAATTTTGCTGGGCCTTTGTGTTTCATAATGACACAGTCTGTTTCCACAGACCAGCACTGACAACCAATCTAGAAACACTGTGTTTCATATCACAGCATTCTCAACAAGATCGCTGTAGTTTCACAGTACCCCTCAACCACGGAAGTTATCGTGAAAGTCATCTGGGCAGGCACCGGTTCCGCATTCGCACCTGAAGGTACTTGGCAGTGCCAAGCCGTCATCATCTCCGATACCGGCAAGAAGCTCCTCATAGACTGCGGCAGTGACGCTCGTCACTCGCTCCGACGCTGCGGTATCAATGCCGGCGACGTCGACGCCGTCTACGTGTCGCACCTGCACGGTGACCACGTTCATGGTCTGGAGTGGCTCGCCTTCAAGCGCTTTGGCTACGGCGGCCGCGTCGTCACAAAGCCTCAGCTCTACGGGGTGTCGTCGGTACTCACGAAGCTTTGGGCGCACGTGCTCCGTGGAACGCTCGAGTCGATCGAAGGCAGCGTCAACACATTCGCGGACTATTTCGATCTTCATCCTGTCGAGGCGAATGAAAGCTTCGTGTGGGAGGGCATTGTTTTCGAACCTGTGCAGACGGTACACGTCATGAACGGGCGTGCACTCACGGACTCGTTCGGTTGCTTGGTCACGGACGAGCACGGAATCAAGGTGTTCTTCACCACAGACACTCAGCACTGCCCGGCGCAGATCAACGCGTTCTACAACGTCGCCAACATCATCTTCCATGATTGCGAGACTTCGGCGTTCCCGTCCGGTGTGCATGCGCACTACAAGGACTTGGTTACGCTGCCGGCCTCAGTCAAGGGAAAGATCCGTCTGATCCACTACATGCCGAACGACGAAGGAACGGCGCCGTTCTACGACGAGGACAAGGCCCTACACGACGGATTCCTCGGCTTCGTTCGTCCAGGAACAACGTTCGATTTGTCCTCGGAGATAATCACCGAGAACGCAAGGCGTTGACCGGCTACGCACACATTTCTAGGTTTTGAACATGCACAAAGATCCAGACATCGAGCTCCTGCGTGAGATCATCTCCTGCTCCATCTTCGACACCAACGAAGTGAAGGAGAAGATCGCAACGTACCTGGAGCAGCACGGCCGTTCCGTGGAGATGCCTGGGTCTTGCTTGTACAGCCCTGGTCCTCGTGAGGACAGAATCGTTCTGGTGGCTCACGCAGACACTGTGTGGAAGTACAGAAAGTCGCTACCGATGCCGACGGAGATTGATGAAGTCGATGGTGTCTGGCGTAGCAAGTACAAGCGTGCAGGTATAGGCGCCGACGACCGCGCCGGCATTGCCATGGCTCTGCTTCTGTCCGAGCTCGGCCATTCCGTGCTCATAACAGACGATGAAGAGGTCGGCATGGTCGGCGCGCGAGCACTGCGGCATTCACAACATCCTTCGTTCTTGGAGATGCAGAAGCACCGTTTCTTCCTGCAGTTGGATCGGCGCGGCTTCGGCGATTTCAAATGCTACGATGTCGGAACCGACGAGTTCCGCAAGTACGTCAGCGAGAAGACAGGTTTTCGAGAACCTGATCGCTCATCTTTCACAGACATCTGCGCACTGTGTGTAGATATCCCGGGAGCCAACGTCAGTGTCGGCTACGAAAACGAGCACTCTCCGCACGAGGAACTGCACATCAAAGCGTGGCAGGAAACGTTGGCGATTCTCAGGACTTGGCTGACGCCTGTGGACAACACCGCGTTCGCTCTCCCTCCGGCTTCCGCTTCCGCGCAAACGCTGGCTCATCGCCCGCCTCCTGTTTACAAGCTACCTGCGCTTTTGCCTGCGTTTGAAGCCACAGCGTCCTGGACAACTCCAAGGAGCGTGCGCTTGTCGCCAACAACGAATATCAGCGATCTCTTCCGGTTTTGAGTTCGTAAATAACATGCGAGGAGGCTCGCATGTCCGAAATCGATACCATCCCTGACGTTCTTCTTGACCCGGTGCAAGACCAGGTTGACCTTGTGCCGGTGCAGGAGCCTGACGCAGGTTCTGGTGAAATCCTGATCGATGACGTCGACATCATTCCTGATGTCGTTCTCGACGGAGCAGATGTGGAGCCTGACATATCGGCCGAGGATGCTGCGGCTTTGCAGCGGTTCATCGACCAGCTTTCTCCGAACGAGCGCAAGAACTTCGAAGCTATCAGGGAGATGGCCATCCGTGAGGGTGCGTCCATGTCTGACGCACAGGTCTTGGCCACTATGCATCAGCTGAAGGCCTACGAGCGCCGCCTCAAGAACGCTGTTCCTACCCGCAACGTGTCGGCTGCTATTGTAGCCAAGCGCCGAGCGAAGAACAAGGCCGCCAAAGCCGCGCGCAAGCGGAACAGGTGATCCGCTGTGACGGATAGGGACAAACTGCGAGCGATGGACACCATGAACATGCAAGCAGAGCTCGAGACTGAACGAAAAGCCTGGGAATTGCGTAAGGCCACGAAGTGGCTTCAGACGCTTGCCTGCCACGCGGCCATCCACAGCAAGGATCCAAGCACGAAGACAGCGGCAGCTATCGTTACGCCCGATCGTTTCCTCCAGGTGAGTATCGGCTACAACGGTATGCCTTTCGGCACAGACGAGACCGACGGCATCTGGGACGATCGTGTGCGCAAGTACGGCAAGGTCTTACACGCGGAAGCTAACGCGTTGGACATGGCGTACAGAGATGTCACAGGTATGTACCTGATCTGCTTGGTGTTTCCTTGTCATGTGTGCGCTGGTCGCATTGTGGCACGCGGCATCAAAAAGGTGTTTCACACCACAATACCGAGGCCTTCCGGAACAACGGGTGAGAACGGGCAACCTCTGTTTGACCTGAATACACACGATGCTCTGAGCACACTTCGTGACGGCGGTGTTGAGCTTGTGCGTGTTCCTGGTTTCTTCAAGCTTGTTTCTGCTCTGGAGTTTGCTCCAGCGCCTTGGGATCCAGAACACACGTAGCTGTATGTGCACAGCACAAACCGAAGGCAGGCGGGTAACTCCCGACCTGCCTTTTCTGTTTTGCGCACAGTCAACGTTCTGGTTTTGTTTCAAGCACACGTCCAATTCCTTTCGAGCGGAAACCACCGTCTCGGGAGAAAAACGTGGCAGGATTGCTCGACTTCGGAAATGCACACTTCGTCCAGGGCTCCACTGTGGAGTCCGCCGGACGACCCATTCAAGGGCACAAGCTGTTTTCCCGTCATCGTCCTGAGGGTTCGCGTAACCGTGAACCCGTCGTCATCACAGCCGCACAAGGCGGAGACGAACGCCAGGATGCCAGGCGTGTCGACGCGTCCTGGCTGCCGGCCGCGGCGAAGACGTACAACGTCTCTCCAAAGCTGTCGGACTACCTCCTGGTTGATGTCCCCATCGTCACGGTCCCGCTGCCGAACAAGAACATGCAGGCCTTCTCGAAAGAGGAGATCCTGACGTTCGATCCGCTTCTCGGTTGCCAGATCTACAAGAGCTTCCGCGGCGCCGCTGCGCACTTCGAGCACGACAATCGCGACCCGCTGAAGGCACGCGGTGTCGTTTTCGACTCCGTGCTCATTCCGGTGCCTGAATACGACGTGCTCAAGATCTCAATCCTCATGGGTTTCGACCGCACCAAGGATCGGGATCTCGTTCGTGACATCGAGAGCGGCAAGCGCACCGGCTACAGCATGGGTGCTCTTGTCAAGGCTTTCGTCTGCTCCATCACCGGCCAGATCGTGACCGTGGATGGTGGTGACTACAAGCGGCGCCAGGTGGTGAACGTCGGTGGACAGCCTCGCCTCTGCTACCACTTCTGCACCGGCTCCAACTTCTTCGAATGCTCGTCTGTCGCCAACCCCGCCGACGTTACGGCACACGGCGACATCATGAGCATGCTGGCCTGATCTCCCCCGAAACTCAGCACACTCAAGCGACTCAGCAAAACAGCACCTCCATCAATCAGGAGTACCACAATGGGCAAGGAAAACAAGAACAGCATCGACGACATGATCGATCAGGCGCTCGCATCGGCCGGCCTTGAAGGCGCCGACACCGGGCTCGAGCTTCCCGCCGCAGGCCTCGACGACCTGGGCGGCGCCGACGACCTCGGCGGAGATATCGGAAACGACCCCGACAGCGATCTCGGTGGTGACCTCGGCGACGGCGACGGCGACGGCGACGGCGGCGGCGATGACCCCGACTTCGAGGGAGCTCCGGAGACACTCGAATCCGACCCTTCGGAAGATCCCGAAGATTCCGAGCTGGATGAAGAGTACCCCAGCGACGAGGACGACGTCGATGCTTCCGCACCGGTGGTTGCTTTCTCCGTGATTGCCGCGGAAACGGACGAGATGGACCGCAAGCAAGGTCTCGACTCCATTCCACAGGGTGTTGTTGCTTCCGGCGACAGCGAGGCTCTGGTTCGCCACCTGCTGGCAACCGGTGCGCTCAAGGAGATCACACTGACTCCGATCAGTGCCAGCGAACGTCAGAGCCGCGAGGCAGCCTTCGCTGCTGTCGACGAGGACGAGCTGTTTGCCCTTGCTGAAGAGCTCGGCGACATCGGCGATCTCGGAGGCGGCGATGACCCCGACGATCTCGTTCCCGAGGAAGGTGATGCTGCTCTTGGCCTTGACGGCGAAGGTGATGCTGCTCTTGGCCTTGACGGCGAAGGTGATGTCGACTTCGGCGATCTCGGTGGTGACACTTCTGAAGACGGCGCCACCGGTGCTGATCCCGAGCCTGCACCAGAACCCGCTCCCGAGCCTGCACCGGCTCCCGAGCCCAAGCCCGAGGAGAAGCCTGTGGATCCCACACCCGCTCCCGAGCCTGCCCCTGTGGCAGCTTCGGTGTCCGGCATCGGTTACCATCCGGTCGCCGACAGCGAGATCATCACCGCCGCGACCGCGAACGACGTTCAGCTGGTCCTGTCCTCGCGTCCCAGCCCTCGCTGGAACGTGATCATCGCCGGTGTCCCCGCTGCTGTCATCACGTTCGAAGGCCTGCAGGCTGCCACGAAGTCTCCCGCCGAGGCCCTGGCCTCGTTCCAGTCCGAAGACTGGCGTCGTTCCGTGCTGAGCGTCATGGCTCAGAAGTCGGTTGCGTCCGTTCTCGAGAGCCTGGGCGCCGAGTACTACGCCAACGCCTACGAGACCTCGGACGTTGTGCAGCAGGCTCGTGCCGGTGCGGAGGCCGCTCTCGCCAGCGACTACACCGCCAAGGTCGTGGCCATGCGTGACAACCTCCTGGACCTGGCCTCGCTCGCCGCTGCCGGCTACGCCAAGGGCTTCTTCAAGGATGCCAGCCCTCTGCAGGTGCACGCGTCTCAGGTGCTTGCCTCCGCCGGTGTTCTCCATCCCGAGCAGGTCGCTCTGCGCATCTCCGAGGCTCTCCCGGCTGCCATCGACGCCGCTCTGGTGAAGGCTTCCGAGTACATGGACCGCGACCCCGAGTTCGTGCAGCAGATGCGCGAAGCCGTGGATGATATCGCTCCTCGCGTGCGCACTGCCGAGGCTTCGGTCGCGGCTGTTGCCTCGGCGCAGCCTCTGGCCACTCGCCTCGGTCAGCACACGCTGACCAACCCCGCTCCTGTCGCTCCGGCTCAGGTGCAGGCGTCGGCTGCAGCCACCGACATCAAGACGCGTCTCGCAGCGAAGATCGGCACGCTCGGTCGCGGCACCGTCCGCCATTGATCTCCAGGTGCTGGTAACAGCACCATAGGTGTTTCGACAGACTCAAGCAATCTCAGCAACTCAAAAATCAGTCTCTCAAGGAGAACACCAAAATGTTCGATCTCTCTCGCACCAAGTACTTCTTCACGAAGGAAGTCCCCGCGGTTCCGGGCGCGACCACCATCTCCAACGAAGGCGCCGTGCTCAAGGCTACACGCGTCGACGGCAAGGAGTGCGCGCAGCTCACCGAAGGCACAGGCACAACCGAGGCCATCATCGGCTTCTCCGTCAACAACAACCTGGTTCCTGGCCAGGAAGTCGTGACCGAGACCGTCGAGGTGCCTGCTGGCCTTGTGGCTTCGCTCAAGCAGGCTTCTCTCGTCAGCGGCAGCGTTCTCGCCTACAACGTCACCGACTCCTCCGCGCTCACCGTGGTCGCAGGCACTCCCGCCAACATCAACCAGGTCAAGGTCGACCTCGTGCACGGCACCGCGACGTTCTACGCCGGCATGGACGAGAAGGTCGTCCAGTTCCGCTACCGCTACTCGCTCAACAACCTCGAGCAGGAGATGAAGTTCGGCGGCCGTCCGGTGAACATGAAGAGCAACTCCGCTCGCGACACCATCACCTACATCCGCGGCTTCGGTGAGCTCTACACCGACCAGTACGACACGACCAAGGACTACAGCACAGCCACCAAGCTGTACGCCGACGCCAACGGTCTCATCACCACCACCGACTCCGGCAAGACCGAGATTCCCGGCGCTCGCGTGGTCTCCGTCCCCACCGCTGCGGATCCCTTCCTCGGCATTGCGTTCAACCTGGCGTAATCCAGCAACAACAACCTGAACAACACCAAAACGCAGGAGACTAAGAACCATGCCTACCCCTACCTTCTACCACCCCAAGTCCCAGGCTCCGGTTGTTGGCAATCGCCACTTCAACCCTGCCGCCATCGCAGCTGCCGCTGCCGGTCGTGGCGTCGCCATCGACCCTCGCGGTTACTCCGCACAGGCGGCCGTGAACGACCAGGGACAGATCAACGCCCACGACGTCAAGGAGCTGATGCGCATCGTCGGCAACCTCGCTCTCGCAGCTTCCGTCGGTGAAGCCACTCAGGTCTCCCCTGAGATGGTCACTGACCACAAGGCTGTGATCGCCGAGGCCCTCGAGGACAAGTCCGGCGCCGGCTGGCTCGCCATCGGCGAGATCGTCGGCACCCAGGTCGTCGAGACCATGGGTCGCCAGGGCTTCGCTCGCCGGCTGATGCAGTCGAATCCGCTGGCCAAGGGCGAGATCGCCCGCGTCCGCATGCGCCACCGCGACATCGCGGCCGTGGTCTCGACCTCGGATCCGCACATCGTCGCCAACCAGGTGCGTCAGCCGGTCGTCTATCCTTCGTTCTTCCAGATCACCGCGAACATCCTCATCGAGGATCTCGAGATCAACATGGATTCGGGCGACCTGCTCGAAGACCGTTACCAGGACGGCCTGGAACAGATGATGGTCGTCGAGGATCGCAGCTGGCTGAACTTCGCGAACACCGCCGCGGACATGTACAACCCCCTGGTGATGTTCCCGACCATGACCCCGTCGGCCTTCCAGATCATGAAGAACAACGTCGAGTCCTGGGGCGGCACTCCTGTCACCGCGGCTCTCGTGTCCTTCGACCTCTGGAACGACTTCGTGGCCGAGCCCGAGTTCACCGCCTGGTACTCGGAACTCGAGAAGCACGAGCTCGCTCTCGAAGGCAGCCTGGGCAAGATCATGGGCGTGGAGATCATCACCGACGGCTACCGTCTGCCCAAGCTCAAGGTGCTCGATCCCGGCCAGATCTACATGGTGAGCTCGCCGCTCACCCTGGGTGTGATCTCGCAGCTGGGCGACCTCAACGTCAAGCCCATCGACAAGTACTCCGAAGGCATCGGCAAGCGCGGCTGGTACATGTCCCAGACCGAGGCCATCGCCCTCACCAACCCCAAGGCGGTCATCCGCGGCCAGCGTTCCTGATCCCTCCTCAGGACGCTCCCAGGAGCATCGTCAGGGCCGGTACCTTCGGGTACCGGCCCTTTCTGTTACCCTAGACCGTCGTGGTGCTGGCGCCGCTGTAGCTGTATCCAGCGCGCGCCGGCGCTAAGGCTTTGCGCACGGCCGCCGAGGCCTCGCCTGTGAGCAGGTGGCGCACGCACACGTAGCCGTCCTGGTAGAAGACAGACAAGGCACGCATCGACGTTTTGATCTGTTCCATTGTCTCCTTGCTCGGTTCCGTCTCGATCTTGAGGACCCTGGCTTCGATGACCAGAGGAGGTGGAGGATTCTCAATTTCCTCGAGAGCCTCCCAGAATGCCTGCTCTTCGGCAAGCGAGAACAGTACAACGTGCTCATGTCGGTCTCGCGCAGACAAGCGCACAGGAGCTCCAGCAGCAAGAAGATCACGAACTTCCTTGCGATCACACAGCATGAAATGCAGCGCTTTTCTGAACCACCCGGTCATGCTTTTCACAGTCGCCTTGACTTCTTGCTCCAGCGATGTGACCTGTACACGCAACATCGTGATTTCGTCGTCCTTAGACATGCTCACTCTCCTATGTGTAGCTGACTCATTTGCTGAAGCACGTGCCTGTTGTAGCTGTCGAGATGCTGGACAAGCAGGGGACCAGCGACCGCTTCCGCGGCCTGGACCAGCCCGCTGATGTACGCGGTAACAGCACCTCGGATCCGCGTGCTCAGTTCTTCCGGACCCGGGAGCTCGTGGAGGCCGACCAGCGGAAGCGTGACCAGCTTCGTCGGCCCTGATCCTACGTACACGGTCAGCGTCAACGGCGCGCACTCGTCTTCGTGCTCGTTCAGCACGCCGATGTCGAGCTGGATGGAGTAGTGTGTCTGGGCCAGCGCCTCGTGCCGGACGACGTGGTAGTACTGCATGCCTATCCTTCTGTGGATGGCTGCTTTCGCATCACCGAGAACATTTACCTGCTTGAGGAAGTTCTCGACATCGTCTGTGAGCTTGCGGGTGTTGTCGTTCATGCTTTGTTGACCTCGTTGCGGTAGCGAAGGCGCGCGAACGTCAAGGGCACCTTCGGATCTGTTTGAAGATATGTTCCGTATGCTGGAATGAATTCGTGCGCTGCTGCGGTGACTTCCGGCTTTCTGTCTGTGACAGCAAGCCGCAATGTGAGACCGACAACGCGAGGGTTCTCAGCTGTGTTCACGCACACGTGCACAGCAGCGCCTTGGCGTGCGGCGAACTTGCGCTGACTGCAGATTGGCTTCTTGCTTGTGTCGTCCCATAACACCAAGCTGCTTTCGCTTTGAACCATGGTAACACGCAGCGTGCGGAAGAAGTCCTGTACCAAGTCAAGGATGTTGTCGTTCTTAACCACACTGAACTGTCGCGTGTCGGCGAAGCCAACCACGGGATTGCAGTGCTCAACAGATGCGCGCATGCTTGCTTTCAATAGCCTCGGCACGCTCCTCTGCGCTATCCGCAGCGCCCGAATACTTCGAAGCGTCTTCTTGACTTCATTCTTCAGCTCCGGCGCCGAGCACTTTTCTTGAACCATCTGAACAGCTGCTTCCAGGGCAGCTATCATCTCGGCGTTGCGCTTTTCCTGCGCGTGTAAGACGCTGTTGAGCACGGAGATGTCCACAAGCGAGACACCGCGCAGGAAGAAGTCGTGCTTCTCGTGGATCTGTTTCCTGGCCATCTTCACCTCACATGTTTCTGGAAACGTCGCGTGCTTCGTTACGGAAGTCGTACAGGCGCAGACGACCGCGTGTATTCGCGTAGCCGACATAGCGCTCGACCATGTCCGCTGTTCCGACGCCGCCAGGCATGGCCAGAAGTATCGGATCGGTGGCGAACACAGTGACCATATCCAGCATCGCCTGGTTTCGAAGCGTTCCTGCCGCTGCTTTGAAGCGCTTCCATTGCGCAGGCACACGGAGAGCAGCGAACTCGTTCTTGACCGCCCACTCCAGTGCCAGTGTGTCTGCTCCGCGCTGTCCACCACTGGTGATCACGCAGTTGTCGACGCCAATCTTCTCTGCGGCAAGAACTTCTCGAATTCCGAAGGCCACAGCTCCGAAGTCGGTGAAGTCTCGGCCGCCACATACGATCACGAACTGGCGCATGCTCAGAACTTCCTGAAACCGATGCGGAACCTGCGTGTGCCTCGCAGGAACTGCTTGAATTCGAAGTCCTGCTCGACCAGGCTCAGTTTGTCGAAGCCGACGTGTGCTGCGGCGTATGCTTGCTCCGACGCGGTGTTACCGACTTCGCAGATGCCGTAGCCGACCACGAACCTCGGATTCGCTTTCTTGATCATCCTTGCGCTGCGGTTCGCCAGGAACGTCCCGAGTTTCTCGCCGTAGATCTGCACGAGCTCGCCACGGATCTTCTTGTAGTGCTTGTCCTTGGCCTCGCCAGGAGATCCGAGAACCTTGATCTTGTTGCCGTCGTACTTGTCCGGGCCGAACGGCATCTGTGCCAGGAACGGCGTGCTGATCCGAGGATCCTCGGTGATGCTGTCGATCTGCAGGGTATGGCTCGCGTCCACATGAAATGTCACAACGAGGTGAAGACTTTTGGCCTTGCTTTGGATCAAGTGGTCACGCTCTTGGCTGTCAAGAATCTGCCCGACGAGCTCTTGGTTCAGGAAGTCCATGAACTCCTGCACGCGCTGATCCAAAGGCGGAACACTCTGCCAGGGTATGATGTCCGGCTCTTCAGAGATCTGGAACACGAGGCACCTCCCGGTTATGCGGCGACGCGAAGTTGATTTGGGCGCCAGTTCGCGCGGACAACAGCTTCAGCCATGGCCGGACACACGGCGTTGCCGATGCGTGCGATCTGGCTTCGCTTGGTTCCTGTGAGCACGTACGTGTCCGGGAATCCCATGGCGCGCGCGAGCTCGCGTGGCGTGAACATGCGCAGTCGGATGTCGACAACGCGGTTGTTCCTGATGAAGGCGATGACCAAGCTCATGCGATCGATGGTCGTGATCGTCGGCATCGGTTTGCGCAGGCTCGAGCTGTGGCCGCCGGATGAGTAGTACCGCTCGATCCAGGCAACGACACGCTCGACCTTCGCATCTTCATCACCGGCATGCGCTGTGCACAGACTGTGGTGATCCACAGCAGTGACTGTTCCAAGCGGAGCCTGCAGCTTCTGGCCGACAACACCGCCGTAATGCTTGGCGATCCACGCCTGGCAAAGAGCGTGGTGCTGCCCTTGTGCGGAGACCGTGGAGAGCGGTTTGCTCAGGTCCTGCCCTGTGGACGTGCCGTAGAACTTCAATGCCCAGGAGGGCACGTCGTAGGCACCCTCGGGGTTGTCAACAACGTAACGGACAAAGCCGCGGGCCAGGCGTGCCTGTGTCTTCTCCGCGAGCGGCTTCTTCCGATCGAAGATCGACTTCGTCGGGATGCTCCAGTCCACGCACTCGGCTGCGGTGCGGTAGGGGTTGTTTGTCCGGGGTCCGTGTGTCAGTTCCGGCCACTGCACTTCTCCGTGCAGTTTGGCCACCAAGACCAGCCGCTTGCGTGCGGTCGGCGCGCCGTAGTCGGCGGCGTTCAGCACCTTGTAGTCGACGTTGTAACCCTCCTTCTCCAGATCCGCGACAAAGCGCTTGAAGAGCTCGCCTTTTCTGGATTGGATGGGCTTTCCGTCGCGAAGTGGACCCCATTCCTGGAACTCGCTTACGTTCTCCAGGCAGATCAGCTCCGGCTTCGATCTGTATGGCAGTTTTGCCCACGGGATTGCACTTCTGGCGAGTGAGCGAACGCGTGTCGATACCGGTTTCCCGCCTTTCGAGCGTGAGAAGTGCCGGCAATCGGGCGAGAGCCACAGCAACTGCACTTGTTTGTTCCGGAAACGGCTCGGGCGAACGTACCAGACGTTCTGCTGCTCGTGGTGTGCACGTGGGTGGTTGGCCTTGTGCATCTCGATGGCGTCTTCGTCGTGGTTCACAGCCAGGTCCGGTTCCCGGCCGGTGGCGCGCTTGATTCCTTCAGAGGCACCTCCGCCTCCGCAAAACAGATCCACCATGATGTTCTTGTTCTCTGTGATCGTCATTGGTTCGGTTCCTTTACGGCAGACTGTCGACGTAACGTGAGATGAAGTCGCGGTCGTCTTCGACAACGTATGGATCGTGCCCGAGAAGTTCTTGGAGCTGTTCCTGCGCCCCGGGAGTGTCGCGCCAGGCGACAGCAACAGCAGCATGCCTTTCGGCAACGTCTTTGCCTGTGTCTCCGTGGTGGTAGGCACGGCACTCGAATGGCTTGGCGCTGTGGATGCGGCAACCAACACCGTCCGCGAATAGAGCACATTGGCCTCTCGGACTGGCTCCGTACATGTCGCCTTTGTTCCATGGACCGGTAGCCGGCGACAGCACGAATGCATCACGGCCGCCGCTGTCGTCCGGTCCGGTCTTCCCGAGAGTCTCGTACCAGTCCACAGACAGGTACTCGTCGAAGAAGGCGGTCATGGACATTCCGAGTGCTTCCGCTGCCTTCTCCGCCTCTCCTGGGAGGAACCATCCCGGTTTCATTTTGCATGCGTTCTGGCATGTCTGACAGGAGCAGCTGTTGTCGCCGGCTTCTTCGAGACGCTGCTTCAGCTCCGCGATCGGTGTGTACTTGCGTGGTTCCTTTACCACAACTTCAACCGGCTTCTCCGGGAGTGCTGTGGTTGTTACGAACACGCTTCCGGCGCCGCCGCACATACAGCAGTTCTCATCGGTCGGTACACGCCGACCGCGCTCGACGCTGTGGTGCTTTCCGGTGCCGTTGCAGAAGATGCACGTCTCTGGTGTGCTCATGTCCTGGACGCCTTCGCCGACGACTTGGAGGTCATGTTTGCGGCAGCTGCGTACAAGAGACTTGCGAACAGATCAACGTGCAGCGTCCCTGTGCCTTTGCAGCCGTCGGCTGTTTTCAAAAGCAAGTCCGTTGTCTTCTCGTGGTTGTACGTAGTCAGGCGGTACCGCTCTTGTGGTTTTCCTCCGGTCCTACGGGCTCGGCCGGTCATCTGCACGTGCTTGCTGACTGTTGCGAATGCCGGGAAAACACCATTCCCTGCGCTCACGCTGAGCCAAAGTCCAGGGAACACGGATCCCTCGCTCGCTTCGACGGTCCTGGAGGTGTCGGCCACGAGAACGAAATGGTCGGTGTCTTCGTTTCTGATAACCAGAATCGGAATCGGAGACTTCGAGAACGTGTACTTCGCGTAGCTTCCGTTGTGCATTCTCGTCATCTTGTCCGCGACATCCGACCAGGCGCTGTGCAGCAACCCGCCGATGTAGATGAACTTTCCCGTGCGCCGCTCGAACTCAAGCGTGTCCTTGACGACAACGACTCGGTTCTGGACGTCGTCGGTCCAGCGCACGTTCTTCGGTAGAGGCAACGCGTGGAACGCGTCGGCTGTCCTTGCTTCCTCTTCCGCTTGCTTTCTTTGTCCGTTGGGAGAGCGCATTCAGTACCTCAGTGATTGAGACGATAACAGGAAATGGTGTTGGTGACGCAAGGCCAAGGTGCTGGTTCATTGACACGGACGGCACAGCTTTTGTTGCTGCAGCCGGCACAAGCCTGCTGCGACTTCGGCAGCTTCTTGTGTGTATCTGTGAACTCCACCCAAGCCCTGTTACTCGGATACCAATTCGCTGATCCCCAGCGGTCCTCTGGCGGCACACGGCCGATATAGTGGTTCCCGCCCTCAAGCCACTCGTCGGCTTCGTTGTTGGCGTCAAGGCGTACGTCATCACCGCGGCGTTGCATGCGGCGCAGAGCCGAAGCCACTGCGATTTTCCCTTTACGCCCTTGTCCGAGTCTTCTGGAGATGTCTTCTGCACATGAACCAAACCGGGTTACAAAGAGAGCAGCAACAACAGCGATCTCGAACTCCGTGAGCCGGCGCAGTGCTGTGTCTTTGACTCCGATGAAGCGAATACGTCCGCTATCAGGTCTGGGTGTCTGTCGTGCCCTGGCAGCAGATGTGAACTGGTCACCGCCAGCCTTGTCTTGCCAGCGCAGCATTTCCCGGAAGCACCATCCGACATTTTCTTTCTCGTCGCACGCCATCTCGTCGACGAGGATGTCGTTGCGGAACAGACGGCAGTGATACCAGTTACCGATGACTGTGCATTTGGTTGCGTACATGCTCTGTTCCATGCGTTGAAATCTAGGTCACGCCTTTCGCGTGTGCAAGATCTTGGGTTTGATGCAGACGATGTAGCCGACAAAAACATTGTCCAGGTACTTGCGCCTGGCCGCGGAAACACCTTCAGCTTCTGCGCCTGTGAATGCTATGCCGGCTTTTACTTCGAGCACATCACCGTAGCTTGCTGTGGCGATAAACTCGTCAACAACCGGGAAATCCACGTCCTTAGGCTTTCCGGCGACATCGTACTCTACACCCAAGCATGCGATGATTACGTTCGCGCGGAGATCTTCTCCGCTTTGCGTTATGGTATTCTGGAAGAGGAAGGCCTTCAGTTCCGGCTCACTTGGCATCGGACTTCGCCTTCTTCAGCGCCGCGTCGATCCACTCCCGTGCCTGGGCTTTCGCGTCTTCCGCAGTATTGACGGGTTTGTCGCACGTGTTCATGCCTGTCGCACCGATACCACCGTACCAGTACCACTTTCCGATTTTCTTCTTGTCGAAAGCGGAGCGCATCTTACGCACACGAATGATCGGCTCGTCGTTTCCGGTCTGTACGAGATCGAAGCCGTCGGCAACGTGGCAATGCGCGGCAAGGCCTTTCCTTTGCTTCTCCTTACGCCAACGCAGAGCCATGGTTACTTCCTCTCCAGATGTGCGAGCAGCTGCTCGACCTGTTCGCGGTTGCGCAAGCAGCGCAGGAAGAACGGTCCGTAGTCGGAACCGAAGCGCTCGAAAGCGCTGCGATGGCTCATGGACGGAGGCGCTTCGCAGACAGGGTGATCGAATTTGTCGTCTTCGGGGCCGCCGACGAGAACACAGAAAGGAGCTTCGTTGAAGCCGCTCTCGTTGACGAGTTCGTATTTCATTTTGCTCATCGCTTCACCTTCGTGGTTACTGGGATCGCTGGTTTGCCTAGTGCTCGTGCGGCCTCAGCGGCTTCGAGCGAGTACACAAGGTAGACTTCGCCGACACCTTTCACGAACCACATGCTGCACTCGCTGTCACTGCTTTCGTACAGAGGCTCCGCGGTCAGCCCGCGGTCGATCCACTTCGCGAGATTCTCCGAAAGTGGCTCGAATGCCCTGTCGTATTTCATACTTGGCATGAACCAGAAGTTCGGGCAGTTCCGGATCAGGTATGCGACAGCGTCGGCGCTCACAGGAACATCCTTGTGATGAGCTTCTCACTGTCTCCGTAATCGTAAGGGTGGTCCTGCAGCGCATCTTCACTGTTCCCGGACGTTCCTGTGATTTCGTCGGTCTTGACGACGATTCCTTCTTCCGTGTGCGTCACCGTGAAGGTACCACAACCACGGACGTCCGAACCGGTGGCGATGTCCTGCAGCGCGTTGGTCACGCGCTTCTCGAGATCGTTGGTTCCTTCGACGAG
>Ga0265297_10004192_pt1 | contig 24082 bp, 24 predicted proteins | sample Munlanlwell13791_FD_192502 | JGI IMG/M metagenome (GOLD analysis project Ga0265297, IMG submission 192502) | Leachate microbial communities from a municipal landfill in Southern Ontario, Canada - Leachate well 137-91 | ecosystem: Engineered > Solid waste > Landfill > Unclassified | place... | reverse complement strand
AATATGTGGCCATCCACGCCTCCATTACTGGGTTTATCGGTTGGGTCCACATCATTGTCTGAAAAACCGCAATTCCAAGCTATTGACGATTTTTTGCCAACACTTTGTGCGCCAAAATCGCCCCACCCGGGCATTGCATATGAACCGATCGTCAATTTTAGCGTTGTATCCGAAATACCGTCAAATTTGATGCCGTATATGTCGCCTGGAAAGATGGTTTTCTCATACGAGTCTATTTGGGCTTCACGAAAATTGCCGTTCATATACAATATATCACTTGCGGTGACGGCTGGGTCGATTTCCAAAATGAAGCTGTCAATTTTTGGTGACGGTGTATTGAAGATGTATCTGTATTCGAATATCAAATCGTCAAGATAATCAACATCCCATGTGATATTCACAACATCCTTTTCCCAGACACCATCGATGAAAATCCGGTAATCGATGCTCGACAATTCGCCATGGTACAGCACCGTGCCCAGTGAAGAACCAACTGCGACTAAAATGTACAATAGAAACACGAATTTTCGCATTATTGTCCAACCCCCAATTCAATCATATATTGTGGCATCAACACTTGCCACGTGGTTTCGCTGCACAGACAGCCCGGGAAAATTGGTGAACCTTTCTCAAGGTACACGTTGTTGAGACATGAAAATAGGTGTTTTGCCCAATTGTTCCGTGAAATTCCAGAATCTTTGAAGAATTCATATGCCGAGTGCACGGCTTTAATGAACTTTGGTTTCTGTTTGGAACTTGGCTCAAATTTACTATTATTACTAACCTCTCGAAACTCCTTTAGTATGGCATCATACAACCAAATCAGCCCATCATCGACGGCTCCTATACTATCATCAACATCACCGGATTGTTTGTCGATTAAATAATTTTCCCAAATAAAATTGTCGGGCAGGAACTGCCACCACTTCTTTGGGGAATTTGCAAGATTACCGTACTTGACCGAAAAGAACACCGATAATGACCATACGTGATTCCAGAATGTACTATTGTCAAGCAATACTTTTGCATAATTACTTATCGCACTACACATATCCTCCACAGAGAAATGTTTCAGTCCATCCAATATAGAACATTCCATGTCATACGACAATTTAACATGCGACTTCCAGGGTCTTTGTCCTTTGTACAAATTCCAGAAGTCAAATATTATGCCAATGTTTTCTGATTGCTGTCTACTGCATTTGACAGTCGGCATTTCCCTGCCGATATGATTTTTGGGAATTTCAACTTCGTCAACATCAGCATCAACTTCGACTTCCTCCTCAATCATATCGGCATCACCATCCATTGGCCGATCTTTGGCATCTTCCACGGCCCTATGTTTTTCCGCATAAAAAAGTTTCCGTTTATTCGCTACCAAGGTCTCATGGATGAGCCCATACCCCACAAGGCGCGATATTAAATTTGATACGTAGGTGGGAGTTGTTCCCAGGAATTCTGACAAATAGGCGTTCGATGCAAAACATCCAGTGCCATCATCAAGATTGTCGATCGCCGCCAACAGAAATTTCTCGGTAAGCGTCAATCTTGGGTCCATATGAATCTTCTTCGATATCCATACGCCCTCAAAGCTTCTTGGCGAATCGACCTTCTTCATTGGTGTCCCACTATTTTGAGGCATGTTTATGGTTGTCCGCATTTTTTATTATGCAATCGCCATGGAGATATCGCGAAAAGGACGTCCTATTTTCATCGACGTACCATGCTATGTAGCTTTTGCCGTGCATCATGAAATGGAAAAAACTGAAATCCGAGCCTATGGTCACGCTCTTCAAACCCATGATTGCCAAAACCACAATTATGCACATAGTCATTGAACTTGCCTTTCTATGACTCATTATACTGTGTCCTTACCTTTCAACATAACACCAAATCACCGGACAGTATTTCTTGTCCAGATAATACAATATCGCCAAACACTTGGGCATTCCCAAGAACTATCACCCCGCCGGAAATTTTGGCTTGTTCGTACACTTGCGAATTGCCGTGTATCGAAGCAAACCCACAAACTGTCGCTTCATCGTAAACCCATGCATCACCATGGGTATGCGCGTTCTCTTTAATAATTGCATTGCCGAATATTCGTGTGCCACCGCATATCGTAGCCCAATCGTGAATCCGTGCATTCCCCTTAACTATCGCACGCTCACGAATTTCTGCATGATCAAAAACCTTAGCCCATCCCATAACGCATCCATGTTGACATACAACGGCCTCATTATATACACCAGCCATGTACTCAACTCGTGCCCGATTATACACCTTTGCATTGTCATAAATCCAACAACTGTCTTTCAATGACAAATTGCCCTCATTTTGAATCCAGCCACCCATGTCTCCGGCATGAACATCCCCAAAATCGCGTAGGGCGCGAATACGATACAGGGTACGACCATTCACAATGGTGGTATGATCTTTTAGTATTTCGTATTTTCGTCCGTTGGAGCCCATAAACCCATACTGCGCACAGCATGGGGTTGCAGACTCAAACTACACGCCGTACAGTATATGCATTGAGACCATTGACGATCTTCGCATTTGGAAGGTACAGCCTGTTGAATCTGGCAATGACCAACTTCTTTGACGCCGGATGTGAGAAGACAACTTCGCGACACAAATCAGTTTCCTTAAGGACAACCCGGTAGCGAAATAACTTCATTGTGTTTTTAGTGTGTGTTGTCATGGATAACCCCATTGAAATTATGATTGGGTGTGCCCGCTGTTCGTGGACAGTCGCACGGCACACCCAATCACTGTCATCGGCCAATACTTATGCAACTGCCCCAGACAAAACATTGAACGCCAGTTGCTTGAGCTTCGAGCCATTGCCGCCCATCACGGCCGACGACATCCTTGCTTCCTGCTCCGAACCACCATTGTCCGGTCGAACGATCAAGTGATGGTCCGTGAATTCGGTGACGGCATTGAATGCTCCCCACTTTGTGCCGTGGACCGGGGCATTGCCAGCACCGGCTTCGAACAGCTCCACCAGCTTTTCGCGCTTATTCTTGGTAATACCGGCAACCTCCTTGCCATCCTTGACCGGAAACAGACGTTCGGTGAGACCCACCATGTCGTCATTGCTGAATTCGGCGTCCAGGAGCTTGTTGAACTCCTGTTCCATGATCTGATAGTAGTTGTCGGTGAGGCGCAGAACCTCTCTTGCCTGATGAATCTTCTTCTGGTAGTTCTGTGTGTGGACGATGTTGATCGAAGCCGGGGTGCTTGTACCGAGTGCGAGACTCAACGTATTGGCGCAGACGACGCGTACGGGTGTCCACTGAACGCGGAGTGCCTCTTTTCCATCGTGAGAGCTGCTCAACAGCAGGTACATGTTGATCAGATCGTCGCCGATTTTGGCATCATTCGGGAATTTGACGGTGCAGAATATCTTACGACCACCGGCCAGTGAAGCCGCCGTATGGAAGACCGCTTGCCCGGAGCCGATGATTTCGTCGATGAATCCGAAACATTCGCTGTTCTGAATGATGTGGTACATGTTGGACGTGATTCCCAAGATGGCGTTGTCGTCATTGCGGACGATTGCCACTCTGTCAGGAACCTGTGTTCCAACGACCGGAATTCCATCGACGGTGTTATTGCCAGCTATGTACAGCGGTCGTTTTTCACATGTCCAGTCCATGCCCGCAAGCTTGATCGCGGCAGCGGCTGTTACTTCCTTCTCGACGGCTTGACCCAAACCGTGCCATGGAACCTCCCCTGTGTACATCATGCAATCCTGTCCGTTACGATTCTCAATTTCATGCGACATGCTAAATTCCCCAAAATGGTGTTAGGAAGAAAATGGCTTTCTTTTCTACATAAAGTATAACATATGGAAAACTCCTGTGCAAGTACCGAAATGGCCTGAAATGGCCTTCCAAATATTTCCAGGTATGTAGTTCGTAACGTTCCTAACGCTCATAGGGTTTTGCGGGATTTCTTGGCAAATTCGTCCGCATAGTGTTTGAACATGGCGTCGAAACTCCCCCCGAATTTTTGAATCGCCTTTCTGACCCATCCATTTAATGTCCGATGACACGAACAACACAATACCCCAACATGGGTCCCGGAATCATCGTCAAAATCCAACGTTGGGAAAACCCCGGTACTTCTGGAACATATGTCGCAAACCTTCAATCGATTTATATCAACATCTGTGGAACATGCCTTCCCAAATTGAAATCCACGCCAATCTGCGGTACTCCACGATATATTTCCCGGTGGATGTTCCATGTATTCAAGATATGGGGTGATAAATTCACAAAATTCCGCGTAATTTGAGAATAGAACGACGGCCTTGTCCGTCCCAGCCCCACCACCACATTTTTTGGAACGTCTTCGGGATTCTCGCCGAACAATTTTTCTACATTCTTGGCAATATGGGGAAGCCGATACTCTTGGTGTCTTGTTACATCGTTCGCACATCATAGGTAATTTAGGCATTGCAAATCCGTATACAAATATGGGCTCACTGTCAAACCCGTCTTTTCGCAGTTTTGTCCAGTGAGCCCTTAAACAAAGCCCCCAAACACCAATTTTTGTTTTATTATACTGTCGGGAATCAATGCAATTGAAAATCATGATGTGCCGGGTCTGAAAGAGGAGGAATGGAAAAAAGACCCGGCACACCCGAGCACTTACTTGTGATTCATATCTCACCGTCCTTTCCTACGATTAGTGGAATATTCTTCCAAGTGTGTACCAAATATTATACTTCCAGGCAATTCCAGAATTTAATGGAAGTATTACAGGCGGCAATTTCCAAATTGATATGTATCAATTTCCAAATTGATATTAGGGTATATGCAGGCGGCAATTTCCAAATTGTTATGTATCAATTTCCAAATTGATATGTATCAATTTCCAAATTGATATATTTTTCTTTTTTATTTTTTTGGAAAAAAAATACAAAATAAAATTTATAAAAAAGTGTATAAAAAATTTCCAATACCATACTATATACTATATACTATACATTAGGCAATCGGAATCCTGGGTGCTTCGATTGATATTGATCTTGGGTTTGGACGTATTATTTTCTCGGAGTGTCGATCTGTGTACGATTCCAAAAGATATTACTTGTGTGCCGGTTGCTTTTCCTAGTTAATAGGCCAATACGAATTTTTCGAATATCTTGGAAGTGAACCCAATATGGCAATCACGAATCCCTTCAAGCTCCTAACCAAACTTACCCCCAAACCCACAACCATCCCCGCTGCAGAACTTAAGGGCAAGGTCTCTAAGGAGGACATTGATACCCTCAGGCGGTTGGGTATTACTCTTAACGAACTCACACACAAGGTACAACTTGAAACCACCGTCAATTATGACCGCATACAGCTATACGCCGAGGTTTCAAGGAGTCTTGAGCATTGGTTCATGGGTCCGGCGTTGGGTTTGTACGCAGATTATGTGACGAGATTCAATTCGCTTCAAAATTCCTCGGTCTGGGTCACATCCGACGACCCAATATATCAGAGAGAGATTACCAAGTTGCTTGAGAGAATCGGTATCGAGGAGAAAATTTTCGATTGGGCATGGACCACTGGTGGATTCGGTGATTTGTTCATCGGCGTTAAGGGTCAGCCCGGACTGGGTGTTACTTCGATTGAGGACGACGAACACCCACAGAATTATTCGAGAATAGACCATGATGGGTGTTTGATTGGGTTCTACAGGACGCCCACAGGCGGAATGTCCAGTGGTCCGCAGAAAGTTATCCCCCCGTGGGAGTTGGTCCATATGAGAGTTTTGGGCGCGAAGCGCAAGCGCCCGATATATGGCGATCCGACACACATGGAATTCCGTTCCGCATACCTAATGTCCGGCACCGACACCAAACAAATCACGTCTCGCTATGGTACTTGTCTCCCAAGACACATGTTGATAGATACAGATTCAGGCATGCGCCAAATTGGTGATATTGTGGACAAGAAGTTAAGGGTTAATGTTAAGTCCTATAATCGAAAAACCGGTTTGGTTGAATATAAACCAATTGTGAATTGGTTCCGACGCACGAACGATGAAAGCCTTGTGAGAATAAAATTCAATAGCAGGAGTCAAGGAAAACAAATCGTATGCACCCAGGATCATTTGATACTCACGAGTGACAGGGGGTGGGTTCGCGCATGCGACATAACATTAAACGACAAACTGATGGTTGAGTCATTCGACATATCGGATGATCAAAGACAGGTGTTGATTGGCGGAATTCTTGGCGATGGGTCGTTTTCAAATAGGTATTCAAAACTATTAAATCGATATGTTGCCAGTGAATTCACATTCACACAGTCGTCCATACACAAAGATTTTATGGACTGGATTGTCAGAAATTTGAAAAATCTTGACCCAGCGGTGTTTGGGATTGTCAGGAAATCGAGAGTTAATGAGTCCAAGTTGAATGGCACCACGACTCTTAGAACGAAAAAATGTGTTGGTTTTGATGATATATATCGCGCTGGGTATCGTGGTGGGAAAAAATACATTACTAGAGAATTGTTGGACATGCTAACCCCATTTGGTCTTGCCGTGTGGATCATGGGTGATGGCTCATTTGCGTGGAGTTCTGGTGCTTACAGAAAGGATAAGTATAGACAACCACCAAGATTGAAATCCATCATATGTACCGATTCTTTTAGTAGAAAAGAGTGCGAAATCATAAAGCAATGGCTTTTTGAAAAATATGGCATAAAGTCAAGAATTGGTTGTCCGCCGTCAACAAATAAGTGTAGAATAATTATGGAGAGACGGGCAACCGATAAGCTTCGGGAAGTCATAAAAGAGTATCTTGTTGTTGACGAGACCAAATCTGGGAGCGACAGGAAAGTGTGGGTTGCGGATGATATAACTGTCGGTGATTCTGTGGTTGTTGTTCCAGTGAATGTTGATTCAGTTGAGTTGTTCGTTTCTAAACGTGGACAAACCGATAGAGAGGTTTTTGATGTAGAGGTTGCGGACAACCACAATTTCTTTGTCAATGGGGCGGTTGTTCATAATAGTATTATGCTTGACGGGATACCTGTTTACAAGCGATTGCGATTGGCCGAGGATAGCTTGTTGATGGCCCGGTTGACTCGCGGAATTCTTCGTTACATATGGAAATTGCGATGTGATTCATCGTCGATTGAATCGGTCGAAGCCCTGATTTCCCAGATGGGCGGCATACTCAAGAAAGCCCGGGCACTTGATACATCGGCGGGTTCCCCAAATTTCGATTCAAAATTCAGCACACTTGCCGGTAATGAAGACATCATAATGCCGGTTTTCAGTGATGATGTTAACGATTTGGCGTGTGAAAAAATCGGCGGCGATGTTGATATTCGATGGATTGTCGATATCCAGGAATTGAGACAGCAGTTGGCATGTGCGATTCGCGTACCACTTTCACTTCTTGGTGGGTTTGTTAATGAGGCTACCGGGGCATTGGGCAGCGAGTCAATCGAGAAGCTTGATGTCGGGTTTTCGCGTACGGCAAGGAGATTGCAGCGGGCGATTCGTCAGGGAATTAAGAGAATTGCCCAAATCCATCTTGCATATATGAATATGGATCCTGACCCGGCGCTGTTCGACATCATGATGTCCGAGGGCTCTACCGCCGAGGAGGAAGTGGCTAGGGACTCTCTTGAAAAGGGTGCCGACAGTGTACAAAAGATGCTCGATGTTTTCGATGCTGTGGGCGTTCCCATCGATAAGGCAAAGCTTATCGACTATTTGAATCGTAAAATTATCAAGCTCGACGACTTCAATGTCTATGATTACATACTTCCAGGCGGCGATGTTGAGAACCCACAAATTACTGATTCTGTGGAGCCGTTGGTGGCTAAAAAGACACCAATCAACGAAGCCGCGATTCGGGAAGTTCAGAGAATTAAGGCCCGGGGCGTCCACAATACAGATTTGGTTTCCTATCTACCAATCGATGGTTCAAATGACAAACCGGTTGGTTCTGTATTTATGGACCGAACAAGGGATATCTGGGAAGAAATGTACGGGGAATCAACCGTAAAGGTCGATCCCAAGACGACCAATGAGAACAACGGCAAGTAGTTCCAAGGTACTTCGTTTGTCGTCCCTTTTAATCCACGACTCGATTGCATATCCTGATGTTTAATCTGGTCGTGGATTCGCAGTATAATTTATTGTGGTGTCGATATGGCGATGGCAGCACACAAATTTTTGGTTTTGGGTGTCAACGATAAATCGATTGAAATTCCCAATTGGTTGATTGATAAGGCCAGATATTTGGGGATATCGGTCGTCCCGGGTATGGACAAGTATTCAATAATCTGGGAAATACAAAAACGTGAAGGCTACAATCCATGCTATGGACAGGTAAAACCCGAGAAAGGGTGTCCATATGTGAATTGTTGTTTCAGAGAATTTTGTCTTGGATTAAGGAAATAAGAAATTTATAAATGGGGGGTTTTCGGTATGCAGGACCAAAATGCTTTCGCACGTGTATTTTCTTGGGTCATGCTAAGCATCACAGCCATTATCTTACTGCTTCTCATTCTTGGTGCGGTCGCCGGTTGCAATTGTGCGATGCAAAATCCTACACAGGACGGTCCGGCAGTAGTTGACCCCACCACGCCGGTGGGTATGGCTGTTGAAGTCGCGAGAAAAGCCAACTGGTTGGTGTGGTTGTCCATCCCCATCATATCGTTGGGTGTAGTCGGGATTTTTAACGGTGCAACCAAATTGGGTTTTTCGGCTGTGGTTTTCGGCTCGATGTCGCTGTTCATGTCCATGGCTACCGCACAGTATGGTAAATACATGGGAATGATCGGTCTTATCATCGGGATTGTTGCCAGTGCCGGGGCAGTCGCTTATTCGATACTGGTTAAGAATAAGGCGCTGACCCAGATAGTGAACGCCGTGCAGGAGATAAGAAAGAGCGAATCTGTGCCCGATACCGTGTCCATGGTCGTTGATTCGATTCTCGATAAGCACGAGGACGAATCTACAAAGACTTTGGTTAAGAAGGTTAAGGGTGACGTCTGATGCGGAAACGTGTACTGTTACCAGATGGTTCGATGTACGAATTGCCACCCGAGGCCGAAAGGCTCAATAACCTAGTCGCCCTTGGGGCTCTGGTTTTTCTTGTCATTGCGCTATTGGTTGGCCATTTTGTATTGAGAAGTACCAATCAAGTGAATCCCACACAAGAACATATGATGGTTGATACCAACGATTTTGGGGTTGGATATGACGACTGAAAATTCATCGACCGCAATTGGCCGTCTTGCCATGATTGTTATGTCGGTGTTTATAGCACTTATCGTGGTGGCGATATTTAACATCGACGGCCGATTGACCGTCATTGAACGAAAATTGAATGAAGTGCAGGCCATACGGCGGATTGATGCCATATGTTCCGAAGTAGAGGCCAAGAATCAACGCCTGAAAGCCAAATTGGATGACTTAGATCAGTATCTTGACAATATGGAATCGATGCCCGATGGCCACTCATACATGCCGGACGGCGATTTATACTAACAGGCGGCATGTAACCATCACTACATTTTAGGGGAAATCCATCATGAAGGCAGACGAAAAGAGTTTCAGTCTTAAGGGTTTGGTTGCGATTTTGGTGGTTTGTGGTCTGGCCGCTGGTGGGTTCATTTTCGCGGTTCTGTGTCTGAAATGTGATGTTGAGGGGCTTGGCAGGGAATTCAGAGTTTCGCAGGCGAACAGACAGTACGAGATCGTTAGAATTTGTGAGCAACTTGAGATTCTGCGAAATAAAAACTCTGGAATAAGACAACAGATGCTTAACGAAGCCATGAAATCCGTGGTTCATATTTGTGTTGACAGTCCCATGGGCAGTTGGCAGGGTTCTGGCTCCTACGTAGGCGACGGTCTGATTTTGACCGCAGGACACGTTGTTGAGGGCGCGACATCGTTCAGGTGTACCTTCAATGATGGTCTGGTCATTGATTCGACGAAAAGCTTCCAATGTCAGGATTTCGACGCTGGGTTCATTTATATTGGTGATGACGTTAATGAACCGGCGTTGGAGTTCGATCTGACCCCGGTACTGGTTGGTGATGATGTCTATTGTCTTGGCAATCCATATGGGTGGCCCTTGAGATTCACGGCCACGTTTGGCATGGTGTCTGCGGTTGGTCGAGACATGGATGGGTTTTTCGGTAGTAAGTTGATGTATCAGGCGGATTTTGCGGCCTACCCCGGGAATTCCGGTGGTCCGGTCCTTAACCCCAGCGGCCAGATTGTCGGCATTCTGGTTGGTGGTTTCGCGAATGCGGACTGCATTTCCCTGTGTGTTCCATCAGAACCCATGGATGCATCGCGCCTTGTCTATTTAGCGATGCTATATGTGGAGAGCATCAAATAATGGACCATGTAAGGATTAAACAACTCCTTATGGAATTGAACACCATAAAGCGCACGCCAACGCCTCTTGAGTATTCAAGGAGAGACGGTGGCCTGCACCTACCAATGAATTTTCCGTGGGAAATTGGTTGGCACATGTGTCGCATTGAGAGATTTTGCCCGAGATTTAGTACGCCCAATGGGTTTCACAATTTGACGGCTTAGAAACGAGGGGTTGTGATGTCTGAACCCAAGAATCCAATTGACTCGCTTGATGATCCTGTATTGTCGGAATTTTTGAAGCTTTTGTCTGGCGATGACGATCAATTACCGGTTACGGATGGGGAACTTAACATGTTGCATGGGTCCGGGCCAGAGTCCTAATTCATTCATATCATAATTAATCAGTTAGACTAAACCCCAGTCAGGGATTTTTTGGGTGATTTTCCTGGGCTGGGGTTTCTTTTTGTTCATTTCTATAGTTCCATGGGGTAATCATACTATATATATGGCTTTTTTTACATTATAGCCGATATGTACAAATGTTTCTTATCCAATCTTAATCCCGAAATAAATGGAGCCGGTTCTTGTGGTTTGTGGACCGGTTCCATTTTTGTGTGTTCGTCTGGGGAAGTTATGTTTCATGGGGGTATGTAGATGATGGTTGAAGTAAAGGTTCTTGCCCGGTTGGTCGAAGCCAACACCTATTTTAGGGATTCGTCTTACGATTCGGTTCTTGATTCGGCAAATGGTCATTATCACAACGGGAGATTTCTGGAATGTGTCGCACAGTTGGATAAATTACCCACCGTCGATGCACTGCTCCATGCGTTGATCGAGAAGCTTAAGGGTAAGTCTGTGTATGACACCCTTAAACGTATATGTGAGGGTAAGGCCCAGGAGTACATGGTGGTTGCTAAGGGGTTCAGTTCTCTGCTTACCCACACTCTCATAGAAATTGAACACGGGAATCTTGAGTATAGGCGGTTGATTCCCGTGATCATGGAACAGTTGTCAGAGGTTTCACATGCGGTGCTCTCTGTCAATACACGTATAGACAGGACAAATGATCTTGTCAATGCACGTATAGACAAGGGATAATATAAAGAGCCACCCACAATGTTGGGTGCCGAAAGGGGAATTTGGTTATGGCAGAAAAAGTTTACAAAGTGAATGAGTCGGTGGAGTTGGGTTATCAGGCCCCGGGCAGAGCCAGTGGAAAAGTCGTCATTGCGGAAATCTATCTTCCGAATAAGGCAAAGGATTCGAATTTTCCGGACATCACCCTAGTTGAAGTCGGGAACTCTGGAACCTATCGTGGTTCATTCACCCCGGACGCACAGGGCGAGTGGCAGGCAATATTGCATTTGGATGACGGTGAGGGGCAAGTCGTAAAGAGATTTTCTGTAGGTGGTCATAACGTCCATTCTGTGGGCGAAGCGGTTGGTGGTGTTCATGGCGCTATCGATGCTGTGGAAGTGAAAGTTGACGCCGTGGATGATAAGGTTGACGCCGTGGATGCAAAGGTAGTGGCTGTGGATGCCAAGGTCGATGCCGTGGATGCGAAAATCGACGGTTTGGAACTCCAGGTAGACTCGCTTGATACACCCCCGATGGCTTTCTAAGAGACAATGGAAAACTCACATGGGTTCATAACGTGGCAGAAAATTATCCAGTGGGTAAAAATAGGATATTCTATAAGGCCACCGCTTTCAGAGAGAATTTAGTTGTTACCGTAGACGTTCTTGACCCACAATTCAATAAGTATTGCGGAATACAGTTGGTGGAAGTTGATGGAATGGGTGGGTTATACTACTTTGATTTCACATTTGAGATAGGGACTTATTTGATGGTGTTTTACGAGTGTGGTCAAAAAACTGTGTCTCAGGTGTACAACGCTTTGGGTGGTGGTTCGTGTAATTTTCCTGCATACAAAATTGGTGGTTCGTTAATCAATCGGTAGTCCCTTATTGTAAATGAGGTTCCAAATGGCGTTCGTGGTCAATAGTTCGTTGATAAACATTCAAGCCGGGAGTCTTCCGCAAGATCTCGCGCCAACTGATTCCCCACAATTCCAGGGATTAAAAATCGATACACTTAATGGGATCCTACATACCGAAGACGGCGTTGTGTCGCAGTTGGGTGTAGATGCGGAGCTTGGGAGTTTTATAGTTGAGGGGTAAACTGGCATGGCTGAGTATAGAATACCGGTAGAAGAAACGTTTTGTTGGCAGAAACCAGTAAAGAGTAAGGTTTTGGAGACCGCACCGGCAGAACCCACAAAGGGTGATCGGTACATAGTTGCTGGTCTTGGTGGTGGCTGGTCCGAAGCCTCGGTCAATGACATAGCATGGTACGATGGTGCAGCTTGGAAATTTGATACACCGGCAGAAGGTTGGGCTGTGCATGTCGATGCCGATGATCTGGTTAACATTTTCGATGGTTCAGATTGGGCTCCGATCACGGCTTCGGACCCGAATTCGCATGTTCAGGGGACCGATACGGTTTTGGACTCTGGTGGGGCAAATGAAGTAACCGCTGCGCAAGCCAAAGAAGCGTATGATTCCCGGGCACAATGGGACGCAGAACTTGGGTGCGTAGTTTTTGACATATAGGATAATTGACCTATGACACAATACAGAGTTCCAGTGCTGGCCGATGGATTGACTCCCAGTAGGATGGTTGCCGCCGATGCATCCAAACAATTGGTGTCGGTCGATGCGCTTACCGCGTGGATACAGGGCTCGAGCAATCAGATTGAAGTCGTCGATAATCTTGATGGGACGGTTACTCTGTCTTTATCAAGTGGTCCGATCACCCCCGGCGACATAATCTACAATTCGGGAAAAGTTCCGGTCAATGCCGGAAATTCCGCGCATGGTGGTGGGGCAGTTGTTCACAATTCTTGGCTTGAACCCACATTTACTGGCTACACCCACGGTCAAGGAGCATCAGCATTTCGTGGTGGGTGCTTTGACGGCAAGTATGTATGGCTGGCCCCAGATAGGAGCAGCAACATCATAAGGGTGAATCCCGCGAACGGTACGATGACAGCCTTTGCCCATGGACAGGGGGATTTCGCTTTTGTTGGTGCATGTTTCGACGGCGAATGTGTGTGGTTTGCGCCATATAATTCTACCAACATTTTGAAAATAAATTCCACGACCGGCGAGATAACCACCTATGCCCATGGATATGGCGATTATAAGAATTTCGTGGGCTGTTGTTTTGATGGCCGGTACGTATGGATTGCCGGTAACGTAATTGGTTCGGTATTAAGGGTTGACCCCACGGATGGTTCGATTACCGGGTTTGAGCATGGGCAGGTTTCACATGCATTCTATGGGTGCTGTTTTGACGGCCGGTTTGTGTGGTTCCTTACCAACTGTGCGGCCAATCTTGTGAGAATGGACCCAGTAACCAACGTTATGACTGAATATCCGCATGGGTTGGCGGGGACTTCGCTGTTTCGTGGTGGGTGCTTTGATGGCCGTTACATTTGGTTGGCTCCCCACAAGTCTTCGTATGTGGCAAGATTTGACCCACTTGAGGAGACTTTCGAATTTTACGAGCACACATATGGAGATGAGGCATTCGCCGGTATCACATTTGACGGCTATAATCTGTGGATGGTGCCTTTCGGTTCGGATTCACTGGTAAAGATCAACCCAAACATTACGTCGTTGCTCGACAGCAATACGTCGTTGTTTACCGCCTATACCCATGGGTACGGCGAGAATGCATTTGATGGCGGCATATTTGATGGCCGAAACGTTTGGTTGGCTCCCTGTGAATCTGATGATTTGGTAAAGTTTGTGCCCCAAGAGTTTGGTCTTTTGGCGGCTTCACAGTCGGCACCGTCTGGTAATGGATTACACAATAAAATTTACCATACGGGACGTTCGGCCATACATGCCGGTAGCAATGGGTACAGTGGTGGAACTCCCCCACACAATGTCTGTAATACACCAACCACACAGGGCTATGCCCACGGACAGGGCGACGGCACATTCTCCGATGCCATATTTGATGGCACGTCCGTATGGTTTGTGCCTTTGGATTCCGATAATGTGGTAAAGATGGACCCAGTTACCGGCGAATTAACAACTTACGCACATAGTCAAGGAGCATCAGCATTTCGTGGTGGGTGCTTTGATGGTCGTTACATTTGGCTAGCGCCCTATCGATCGGCCAATATCATAAAGTTGGACCCCACCAATGGAACAATGACCCCGTATGCCCACAGTCAAGCGGACTACGCTTTTAAGGGTGCGGTTTTTGATGGCAAGTACGTGTGGCTAATCCCATTCTCTTCCGCCAATATAATAAGAGTTACTCCTTCGACGGGTGCACTACAAACCTACGCACACAGTGCTGGAACTACCCAGGCATTTGCCGGTGGGTGCTTTGACGGTACGTATGTTTGGATGTGTCCGCAAAGATCCGCCAATATAGTAAGAATTACTCCCTCTGATGGGTCACTTGAAACTTATGCACATGGTCAGGGTGACTGGTCATTTAATGGTTGTTGTTTCGATGGCACATACGTTTGGTTGGCTCCCTATCAATCGGCAAATCTTCTGAGGTTTGACCCCACCGATGTAGAAGCTACCATGGAACTGTTCGCCCACGGGCAAAATACCAACACTTTCGCCGGTGCAATCTTTGACGGAATTTCGATCTGGTTGGTTCCTGCAGGCTCCGACAATATCGTGAAGGTAAATCCCATAGACGGTACGATGACGGCTTTTGCTCATGGGTTATCAGCAGAACCGTTTGATGGTGGATGCTTTGATGGTTATTGCATCTGGTTTGCACCCATACAGAATGATGTTGATATTACAAGATTGATTCCCCCGGAAATAGGCACCGCATGGTATCCGTCGAATTCTGCACCGGTAGCAAGCGACGTTATTGTCAATAAAATTGTGAATTCGGGACGCAAACAGAGTGCTTTTGGTGGTGCGGGTCTCGGGCAGGGCGCACAAGTGTTGATTTCCGCGTATACGCCGATATTGGATACTTACGCACATGGCAAGGGTGATTATGCGTTTTCCGGTGGGTGCTTTGATGGCAAGTACATTTGGATGGCCCCTCGCAATTCTGACGATGTGATACGCATAGACCCGAGAGACGGGTCGTTCGATTCGTATGCACATAGTCAGGGAGATATTGCATTTTCCGACGCGGTGTTTGACGGCACGTACGTTTGGTTGATACCCATGCGGTCTTCCAACATCGTAAGGGTTACCCCCTCGACTGGTGCGCTTCAGAATTATGCACATGGCAAGGGTGATTGGGCCTTTCAGGGTGGGTGCTTTGATGGTCGTTACATTTGGTTCATTCCTTATGCACAGGCCAATGTTGTGAGATTTGACCCAGTAAATCAAGCAATGGTGGATTATGAGCATGGGTATGGTGCTGCCGCCTATCCATTCTCCGGTGCCTGTTTTGACGGTACATACATCTGGATGGCGGCTGATAATTCCCCGGATAACATGAGGCTTGATCCCAGTAATGGGAGTATGACCAAATATACGCACGGTTTGGGTACCGGCGTTGGTGCGTTTAATGGCTGTGTGTTTGACGGTAAATATGTTTGGTTTGTTCCCACCAATGTAGATTCGGTTTATAGACTTGACCCCTCAGGCACTTCTTATGAGACATTCGCACATGGGCAGGAGTCCGGTTCATTCATGGGTGGAGTGTTTGATGGCAACAGTATTTGGTTAATGCCCCACAATGCATCAAATCTTGCAAAGGTTGATCCCGTATCCGGTGCGATAACCACCTATGCTCACAGTCAGGGAACCCAAGTGTTTAAGGGTGGAATCTTTGATGGTCACCACATTTGGGCTTGTCCTTATCGTGGTAGTAATATAATGAGAATAACCCCATTGGAGTGGGCAAATGCTGGCTATCAACAGGATGTATCGACAACCGCACAACCCACATTTGATGGCAGTAAAATAGTGCTTGCGCAACAGACTGCGGTTTCTGACCCATCCGGTGGTGCAACGGTTGACGCCGAGGCAAGGACTGCAATCAATACACTGATAGACAGGCTTGAGGCCGTTGGTATTTTGGCACCGTCGGCATAAATTTGGTGATTAAATTATGAGCATTGCCGGTAAAATCGCGGCCAAGTTGTTGAGGAAGTTGATAGACGATCAATGTCCCAAGTGTGGGAAATCGTCTATGATTCACAAATCCGGGGAATTCACGTTTGATCCCCCAACCGGTGCGGTTGGTGTTCCAATCATAGTTCCAAATGCGGAGTGGTTCGAGTGTGAGGATTGTGGAGAAAAGATTCTCTCCTATAGTGTACTGCAACGAATTCACAAGAGGCGACGATAATGGACGAAAAACAGGTACAGGAAGATCATGACACAATGATCCGTGTGGAGACCAAACTTGACACGATCGGCGTTCAGTTCAGCAACCATCTGCAGCACCATTGGGCAATCACGATCACGGCTTTGGGTTGTGCGGTTGCTGGTTGTATAAATTTCCTCATTGGCATAATAATGATCTGTATTAAATGGCAGAAGTAAGGCAGTAAATAGACCAGACTAGACCAGACTTTAAAGGACTCGATATCATGCGTATTGCCAAAATAATCTATGATTCTCAGGGGCACACCGGGAACGTTTACTATGCAAGGTTCGTCGATGATTATGACGGCAAAATCTGGAACGATGCCGCTGCCGCTATGCAGGATTTGCCCGAGTGGGCGGATTCAGCGGTTGCCCTTGCCGAAGTTGGTGAGACCGGACAATTTATGGTACTGATTCCCGATGATCTTCCGCTGGGTCGTCGCTATGACGTATTGGTTTACAAACAGGCTTCATCGGCACCCGAGAACACCGATGATGTGGAAATGCAGGACGTTTTGACGAACGGCGGCATTTTTGGTTTCTAATATCGGGGGGTATATAAGACATGAATCTTTTTGAATACATTGCTGACCACAATCGCGCAAAACTCGGTGAAGATGCTGCCGCAGAACTCGCAAAGGCTATGGGTCTTGTATCAAAGGATGCTCCGATCACCGAAGCTGGTGACGATCCCGATGCGGAACTCGCACATGAGCCCACAGAGAACCCAGAATTGGAAGACGGAGCAACGGGAAAGCCCAAGGAAAAACCCGACAATCAACCGGGTTTTACACCCCCACCCGAGGACTTGGAGAAGGAAGAAGCGATAAAGGAATACGTTGGGCATACGGACGATCAGCACTATTATCTAGTAGTCGCCGATGATGGCGATTTGCAAGTGATGAATCAGGAAAGCAAGATGTTGTTGTCGGCCAAGGAAGTTGGGGTCGATAATACCGATCGTGCGGAGTTCCTGAAACGCGCATTGCAAGACTTGGAAATCGATTATGTGACCCGCAACATTGCCATAAAGTACCTGCTGCCGGAGGAGGAACCCGAGGAGCCGGAAGCCGATGATGAAGTCGGTGAACCCAAGGACGCAGAGCATCCTGATGATGATAAAGAAGTTGTGGATGAACCGGCAATTCAGCCCAATGAGTCCAAGGTCAATGAGGATGAATCGCCAGTATCAAAGACTTTGCAGCAGTATGAGGATCGCGGATTTGAGGGCATGGATGCGAGCCTGGAAGTCAGTCTCTACGATCAGGGGTTGATTTGGAAAGAAACCGAGGGTTCCCCGGAAGTTGCGAAGGCCGAGGGTCGTGGTGAATACCTGTTTATCTATGGTGTGGGTCGTTCCACCGCTGAGGATGATTTTGATAGATTCGACTATGGATACTACAGTGAGGAAGATCTCGGTAACGATGTCCAGACATTTATCAATGTAGAGGACGTGGCAAAGACCAGTGGAATGACCCCCGAAGAGTGGCTCAAGGCCCCATTGCCCAATAAAGTCTTTGATCTTATCATGTATTACGGGCATGAGAACATATTTGGGTCGCCGAGTGAAGGCTACGAGATTTTGAAGGATGAACCCATGGATAATTTGCCTGCTGGCGAACTCGGTGAAGCGAAGACCAGAACTATAAAGGAATCCATCGAGGTCGAGGATGACGGCCATACGTTCAACGTTTCTCTGGTCGATGATGGGACGATGGACACCGTGATTAGCATAAATGGTAAAGAATTCCGTTTCGATTCGGAGTTTGCCTCCTATTGGCGCGATGATGACGGCGAATTGGATGATTCTGGGCTTATGGAGCTTGCCCGCGATGCACTGGCGAACATGGAGCCCGAGGAATACGAGGAGTTGGTTGGGTTGACAGAAGCCAAAGTCAAGACCAAAAAGCCGGTAAGTGAAGAGCTGGATCCCAAGGTCCCAGTCATTGATCTTGATGATGTTAAAAAGAATGAGGACGGAACCATTAAGTACATCACCATGGACGTGAATGGGCATAATGTCAAGGTTTGGGCCGAAAATTCCGCACCGGAGGATCTCGCGGATGATTTTAAGCATGAAATGTTGAACGATATAACAGTTGTTCCACACTTCAATCTGGAAACCGGCGAGGACTGGCTCGATTTGCTCGTTCACAATATCTACCATGACATGAATGATGAAATCAGAGGCGAGATTTTCCCACAAGGATTGTACTTTGACGATCAGCCGGGTGCCGACGAATCCAAGGCCAATGGCCCGAAACCCATCTACATGGATTTGGAGAAGGTCAATGTCAATGAGGATGGTGTGGTCAAGAGCATAAGACTGAAACTCAACGGTATCTTGCTTGAAGTATTTGCCGCGAGCCATGCTGTGGACGGCAGTCTTGGTAGTTCCATACTGGACGGTTTGTCCGCCGACGTCGTTGGCATGGACTCAAAGGATAACGAAGATGTTATTCGTAGAGTAGTTCGCGAAGTGTGGTCCAAGGTGGATGGCAAGACCAAGAACAAAGTGTATGGTGCGAAGCCCAAGGCCGGTAAATCCAAGGTCGAAGAGGCGAACGGAAAAATGGTGATCGTAGACGTAGATGGGGAGAAACACGAGGTTGGGCCGGGTGTCAATCTGTCTGGCAAAGATCTTGGGGGGGTAAATCTCACCGGTGTTGATTTATCAGGCGCAATTCTTCAAAGGACAAATCTCCACGGAACTATTCTCACTAATGCCAATCTATCCGGTGCTGATCTTTCTTTTGCGAGTTCCATTGGAACTGATTTTGTGGGTGCCAATCTATCCGGTGCCAATCTATCCAATGCCGATCTTCGGGCCGCTGATTTTTCCAATGCGGATGTTAGTGAGGCTGTTATTAAAAAAGCCAGTCTTATTGAAGCTACCCTTGTTAATGCCAACTTTAGTGGTGCTGTTTTAAGTAATTCCAATCTATATACGGCCAATTTGAATGGCGCTGATTTTTCTGGTGCTGCTTTGGAAGAAGTTAATCTTCGCAGTACCCACGCGATTGGCACCAACTTTGAGGGTGCCAATCTGACCAATGCTGATTGTTTTATGGCTAAGCTGATCAATGCCAATTTTCTTTCGGCCAACACCGATGGTACTGATTTTACTGGTGCACGTATGAATGGTGCAAAATTTGATGATGTGGCAAAGGCCCAAACAAAGATAGACAAAAGAAAGTCGCGAAGTACGCGTAAAAATAGTAATGAAACGGTTATTGAAAGGTCAACGAATATGAACGGAAGAACGAGACGAAACAGGAGAATTGGTGAGGCGGCTGGTAACAAATCGAAGGTCGGTGTTTTGTACACCAGTAAATTGCAGGCGGACGGCTGGGAGTGGTTCGAGGATGATTCATTGACCGGTCAGGATGGCGGCGCGGCATGGAAAAAATTGGGTGGTGGAAAGTGGGGATTTCTAATCGGTGTTTCTCAAGACTACGATTACAATTTTACCAGATTTGTGAAAGTCGAGACCACTGAAAAAACCGTCGCTGAACATTATGACGAACTGTGGGATATGGCCAAGGGTTCCGGGATTAAGGCCGATGAACTAAAATCGATGCCGTTCCCCAAGAAAGTTCTCAACTTGTTGATGATGGATGACGGCATTGGAAGAAGCGAGGGTGCAAAATTGATGTTCGGTGCCGGACCGTATGAAAAAGTGCGCATCGTGGATGACACAACCGATTATGATGAAGACGATGATGACATGGATGAATCTTTTAATGTCAATAAATGCACCGACAGACTGCGGAAACTCCTTAATTTGAAGGACTAATTTAATGGAACGACTTGACGAACAATTGATTACTGGTGGCAAGTTAGTTGAATCCGACAAATCTAAGCTTCCGAGCGGAATTCTCTGCAAGGTCGTTTATCCGGTCTGCAACATTGGCAAACTCAATGCCAACCGTCGTATATATAGACCGGAAGTTTGGGAACATGTATTCGCCGATGAATCCATAAAGACCAAAATTCGGGAACGAAGACTATTTGGTCATGCGGAACATCCGGACCAGACGCAATCCAAGCTGGATTTGACTTCGCATTTCATCAGCGACATGCGGTTGAGTGAAGACCGTACGCAAGTCCTGCAGGAAATGTCCGTGGTCGATACTCCTGCCGGTCGAATCGTCGATGCACTGTTGCGTGCCGGTTGTCAAGTCCCGGTTTCCACTCGTGCTGAGGGCGATTTGGATGAGCAGATTGATGAATCCGGCAATAAGTTCTTCGATGTGGTTCCCGAGTCCTACCGCTACACATCTACGGACTTCACCGCCGATCCCTCCACTTTGGGTGCAATTCCGTTGGAGATAAAACGTGGCGTTACCGAGACCATACACGCGGAATTCAAGGATTCGGTGAAACCCAGCGAGCAAAGATTTGCCAAGATGTTGCTCGAATCCCTGCAGATAGATGAAAGCTCCACGTGGAAGGAAATCGGTTGGGATGAAGAGGGTGGACCCACTCGCATGAAGGGCAAGCGATTGGTCCTGCCGGTTGATTATCGTGGCGTTCCTGCTGGTGATTACACGGTTGCCGATGTTGATGAAAAGGGAGTAACCATTCTGTTCAAAGAGGGTGGGAAAGAACGTCTCACCTATCTTGGAGATTTGGCAAAGACCGATGCACATTTCTTGAGTGGCAACGATGAAAAGACGTATCTTGATGCCAAGAAGAACCCAAAACCCGAAGAGTCGAATGAATCAAAGTTGACGGTCCAGGAAATGGTGACTGTCAAGGAATTCAAAGTTGGGACTCCAGTTCTGTATGGAGACAAGAAGGCCAAGATTTCGAAGATAGAGGAATCCGCGGTTCTGATCACCACGTTGGGTGGTTCATCGGTTGCCGTTAGTGTGCGGGGTGATGCAGAAGTCTTGGTTGGTGCCGACAATCAGATTCGTATTGTTCCGGTGGTTTCACCAACCCCAGTTGAAGTTCCGGGTGAACAACAGGCCGAGCCAGAACCCGCTATGGAACCGGAGGTTGAGGCCCCTGTCGATAATCCTGAACAGGAATTCGAGGATGAATTGTCCGACGAGTTGGGTCAAGATAGGATGGTTCCCGAGAGTATACGCGAGACCAAGACCATTAACGCCATGTACAAAAAGGCTGGGTTACCAGTTCCAGATGGTAAGGGGATACATACAAAAGCTTTTCATAAACTTTCGGTGGAGGTTGCCAAAGGATACCTCAAGAAGGGGGATTCCAAAGAAGTCGCAATGAAGAAGGGATACGCGACGGCCATGAAACAGTTGGGTAAGGAAAAAGCGGTTAAGGCCGAACATCGTAAAGATGAATCGGCAAGTATTCTAGGCGAGATCACAAGGCTTAAAATCGCGGAAGCCACAGCCCGGGCAGAAGTCCAGGCATTGAGTGAAGCCATTGAATCGGGCGATTCTTCAAAGATCCAGATTAAGATGGCAATGTCGAAAATTAAGGGGTTGAAGGAATCTCTTACTGCTGCTGGGGTCAAGGAGCAGAGTTTGCTTTCAGAGTTGGGCATCAAATCTAAGAAGTTGGATGAAATGGTTGCCAAACTCAAGGTGTCCGAGGCCAAGATTAAAGATTTGACCCACAAACTCGATGAATCGACCAAGAAGTTAGTGGAAGCCTCCGAAGAAGCCAAAGAAGCGACAAAGCGGGCGATTGCCGGAGCAGAGGCTGGGTTCAAAGAGGAGCAAAGCAAAGCGGTTTCCGAGGCCGTGGAATCAGCTAATGCAGAACATGACAAGCGGATAAAAGCAATTCTCCGCGAGTACATAGATGGAAAACTTGGTGGACTTACGGTTAGCGCAAAAGTTCGGGCACTTCTCGAACAAAGCAAGACCCTTGCCGAAATCGACGAATCCCTTGAGGAGCACAGGGATTGGAAGAGGCGACGCGCACTTCGCGAAGCACCGGTCGAGGACGTCATTGTTGAAAGCCGCGAACCCAAAGTCGATCCCAAGATGGAGGCCGCAAGGAGCATTATCAGAAACGTATTGAAGCTATAATTCCTTTTTGAGGAGTCTACTACCATGAATCTGTCCGAGCGTATGAAACAGGAAATGGCCGTGATGGAGAACCAGCGCATGGCGCTGCTCAACCATCCGGACATCAAGCCGTTGGTCGAAATGGCCGCAGAGGGCTTGGAGGCCGAGCATGGCCGCAAAATGAGTCTCTATGAGAAGCTCTGTCTCGCCCAGGTATTGCAGAACGCCCGCGTTGATGCAATGGCCAAGAGAAGTAGCAAGCTTTTCGAGTCCACGACCGAAGACAGCATCAGCTTCTTGGGCATCCAGCTTCCGGTGATTGCCGCGTTGCTGCCGAGTCTGGTGTTGAACGATATCGCGACGACCCAGCCCATGGATCGCCGAATCGCTGCGGTCTTCTATCTGAACGTTTTGGCCGGTAGCACCAAGGGTGAGGTTACCGCTGCCGATACGCTGATGAGTGCGAAGACCGGCCACAATTCCGCGAAGGGTGCACGCCAGTTCGCAATGGCGGGTGTCCATCGTGAGTTGATCGGCACGGGCGAGTTGTCCTCCGAGACAGGATTCACCGGGATTTATCCGGGACTGATCCTTCTTGAGAACATCGTTCTTGAGCGTCTCACCGCGCTGGGAGTTTACACCACGATCGCCACATGCAACTCCTCGGGTACTCTCCAGGACGTTGCCGGTGATGGTGTGACCGTCAGTGGTACGGTTGTGGCTTCCGGTGCCTATGACATCACCGTCTCGGGTATCGATTCCAGCGACGAAGTTCGTCTCACCTATTACTACCAGTACGATCTTCCGGTTAACGCCACCACAGGCGAGAAGACCGGCGTTTCGGAAATGGATGTTGAAGTCGCACAGGAGACCGTGACGGCCATCGATTTCCCGATTCGTACTCGGTACAGTGTGGGTGCGTCGATCGATCTGCAGAAGGCACACGGGATTAACCTTGAGGATGAAATGGTTAAGTATCTCGGTGGCTCTGCGAAGTTCGCCATCGACCAGAAGGGTCTGGAGATGATGGTTGCTGCCGGTGTTGGTGCCAATGCCGCGACTGCGGTCACCAACTGGGTCGCTTCCATCCGTTCGGGTCAGGCATGGGCTCTCCATTGCCGTGAATTCGTTGATCGTCTCATCCAGGGATCGAACAACATCTTCACGAAGACCAAACGTGGCGTCGCCAACGTTTGCATCTGCGGCAATAACGTAGCCCGCGTGATTCGCCAGTTGACCCCGGGATTTGGACTCGAAGGCGCGTTCAAGCCCACATTCAACTGGGAAAAGCAGATGCCGACAGGCCCGATCGTTATCGGCAATGTGACTTCCGTGAACAACATGGTGGTTGTCCAG
>Ga0265297_10004191_pt1 | contig 24090 bp, 24 predicted proteins | sample Munlanlwell13791_FD_192502 | JGI IMG/M metagenome (GOLD analysis project Ga0265297, IMG submission 192502) | Leachate microbial communities from a municipal landfill in Southern Ontario, Canada - Leachate well 137-91 | ecosystem: Engineered > Solid waste > Landfill > Unclassified | place... | reverse complement strand
CTCCAGCCAGAAGACCACGAACACAAAGATTGCAAACCAGATCGCAGGAACCATACCAAAGACCTGGATGAGCAGGATAGCCAGCACATAACAGAAGAGTGCGTTTAATGCAATTGCCGTTGGCTGGGTGAATCCATCAACGAGTTTGTTGCCAAATGCGATCAGAATGCCAATACCGAGAAAAAGGTTCGAGATGAGTGGCCAGTAGAAGTCAGGTGAAAAACCGAGAACCTGCATAATGACCGGGTGCAGGATACCGATAATCAGGGCTACTGCAAGAAAAATGAAACCTGCAACCGGCTGCCGGAGTTTCTGAACCGGCCAGCGGTCGCACATCGAGATCAGGAACGCAGTCCATACAAAAAAGAGTGCATACACGCTCAACATGGCTGCATCCAGACCGAAGAAAATTTTTCCCACGAGGGTGAAGAGGACAGATGCTATAAGAACAAAGATAATCGGGATGATCCCGCGAAGGGGTTGCTGGTTGAGTGTCATGTCAGGTTACCTCGAATTTTTCCCGGCTTTTTCTTTGATGGAGTTTTCTTTTGAACTGCTTTTTTTGTTGACAGCGCAACAAGTTTCTTTTTGAGCGACCGGAGATTTTCTTTCGCGATCTGTGGGTCTTTTGGGGGTACCTGACCGGCTGCCTTCCATGCAGGATTGAAGATCAGGTCAAGCAAATGAACGATCTGCCCTTTCTGGCCGGCAATTGTCTCACGGCATGTGGCGCAATAGGTGACGATCTCCCCTTTCGCTTCCTCGATCGTCCGCCTGGTCTTCGCAGCACCAACTTCGGCGTTTGCGGCATAGACCATTCCACCCATGCCGCAACAGTGCGTGGTCCTGCCACTATGCCCGGTCTCGATAAATTCGTGTCCGCTCTGCCGGAGGAGTACACGGGCACTTTCCTGGATCCCCCGCTCGTTCCTGGTCGAGCAGGGATCGTGAATCGTGTAGGGCGCATGATGAGCAGACTTCTGTGCGGGAATTCCTATCTCTTCAAGAATCGTATAGAGCGAGATGGGGTTCAGTTCTGGCCGGTTCATTTTAAGGAGTTGATAGCAGTACGGGCAGGCAGTAATGATCCCAGTGGCACCCATCCGCCGGAAGTCCTCAGCGATCCCATCCTCGATTTTCGTAGCAGTACCTGTATCGCCAAGCAGGTATACCGGTCCACCGCAGCAACCGAGCATAATACCGGTCTCCGGCAGGCTTTTGCAGATATGCTCATAGGTTTGCAGGACGAGGTCCGGAGAATATGCAGAAAGGGCACAACCCGGGAAGAAGAGAAACTGTGCTTTTTCTTTCCCGGGGGCCGGTAGTGTGACTCTGATTTCATCGGATATGTAGAACTGCTGGATCTCTTTGATCGGGGCATGCTGGGGCAGAGGGGCACTGCCGTTTTTCACCATCTCTTCGCGTATCTCAAATATCATTTTGCCGATATTCAGTCCCTCAGGGCATCTGACTTCACATAACCCGCAGAGATTACAGGAATAGGGAATGATTGGATCATCAGCAAAACCGGTTTCCTGGAAATGCTCTGCAAGATCTTTGGGACCTGCACCGTATTTTGACAGATAATCACAGTCTTCTGTGCAGATACCACACCTAGTACAATTGTCGATAATAGTTTGAAGTTCACTCATGGTGCTCACGCTTTGAAATCGTAATCAATCGGTATGCCCGGTATATTCACAATTGTGAATGTTTTTATGTTGGGGATTATGCCCCGATAAATATAAACCTCGCGGCAGATATTACCGCAATTTGTTGGGATAGTGCGATCAATTATTTTTTTAGAGAATCGATCTGTGATGGGTGCTGAAGCCCCACATTATCGCAAAAAATAGCTGATAATTTTAGTCGATTTCCATTTTTATTGAAATCCGGTTCCGGGATATATAAGATGAGACACCATTTTTTAATTAAAAAACAGGAAACAGGATACTGGACAATGCAGATTTTTTTTAAGGTTCGGGGAAGGGGAACGTGCAGGACTCTCTGAAAACCAAAGGTATCCTCAGGCTGCCGCAGGTTGTTGCCCTCTATACTGGAGCAGTCCTTGGCTCGGGTATCCTGATCCTCCCCGGGCTGGCCGCTGAACTTGCCGGCCCTGCTTCCCTTATCGCATGGGGCCTGATGGCAGTCCTGGTCGTGCCGATGGCCCTGACCATGGGGCTCTTATCTGCCCGGTATCCTGATGCCGGGGGAGTCTCCTCATTTGTTTCAAAAGCCTTCAACCCGCAGCTCGGTTCATTGATCGGCTGGTTCTTCCTCCTGTCTGTCGTTGTCGGTGCTCCGGTCCTGGCTCTCACGGGAGCCGGGTATGTCTGCGCAGCCGCCAGTCTTGGGGACACCTTCCGGCTCCTGATTGCGATTGCTATCCTGTCCGCAGGCATTCTTCTCAATTATACCGGCATGAAAATTACCGGTCAGGTTCAGGTGGCAGTCGTCCTGACAACAATTATCGTCATCATCGTCACTCTTTTCGGAAGTTTTACTGCTATTGAACCTGCCAACTTCACGCCTTTTATGCCCTATGGCTGGGAAAGTGTGGGTCATGCATCAGCCGTATTGTTCTGGTGCTTCATAGGCTGGGAAGCGATTTCGCATATCTCCGGCGAGTTTGAAGACCCGCAGCGGGACGCGATACGGGGGACCCTGATTGCCGCTGCGATCATCAGCATCCTTTATTTTCTCACGGCTTTTGTGGTAGTCGGGACGCACAGTTATGGCCAGGCTCTCTCCGATGTGTCGCTGGTCCACATCATTAAAACCTCGTTCGGCCCATCCGGTGCTATAGTCACCGGTGTCGCGGCCCTCTTCATCTGCATGGCACCGGCCATCGCCTACATCGGGGCTGCCTCCCGTCTTGCGTGTTCACTGGCTACCAACGGGTTTGCACCACACCTGCTGGCCCGCAGATCCGAAAAATACCATACACCTTTGGGAGGTCTCCTGTTCCTTTCGGTATGTTTTACAATTCTGCTGATTGTGTTCAGCACCCGGCTCGTCTCGCTCTCCACGCTGATCCAGATTCCGAGCGGCACCTTCATCCTGACTTATATTGGCGGTTGTGCCGCCGGCATTGTCCTCTTAAAAGACAGCAGGTACGGAGTGATGATCAGCGTCATTTCCTTAGTCCTGACTATCGCGATATTTTTGTTTGTCGGGTGGGCGGTCATGTATCCGCTGGTCATCACGATCTGCTGGTACTTTTTTATCGTAATCCCCCGCCATCAGCGGGAATTGTTAAAGCAGTGATGAACAATGGGAAGGTACTGATCCCCTCTTCCCGTAAAGAGATCGTCAGGTCTGTATCCCCGGCTGGATAATCCGGGAATATGTGTCGCCTTAAAACGATTTCATGGAAAAAGAAAAAGAGATTTGGAGAATTTTCTCCTGTTTACGGATTAGTATGAGTCATCAGGCCGGAGATCTGCTTCTTGCCACTTCCCCGGCAGCACCGACAAAGACCAGGTGCTCCTGGATCCGGATACCTTCTGCATAGGATTCCAGCGATACGGGAATTGTTTTTCCCGGGCACTGGTACCCCAGTTCCGTGCTTGAAGGGATAATGTGCCAGTACAGGACATGCTGCCTGAAACGGGCGGTATCCCGGAAGAACCCGAACCCGATTGTTCCGTAGGTCACAGCTGCTCCGCCTCCTTTGCTGCAAATTCCTGGAAGATGGGATTGGTTGAATAATCATAGTAGTGCATGAGGGTGCAGACGGTGTTCATGTGGGTGCGGGCCTGTACGAGCCGGTCAAGCATCTGGCAGGTGTCCTGGTACAGGGTATCGAGATCCTCAGCTGAGCCGTACGTTTCATCCTCATGGAGGTTCGCCGCATGCTGAAAGAAGAACCGATCGTGCAGGTGCAGATGGTTCCTTACAGCAGCAGCTTCTCTGTCAAGCTCGTCAACCGCGGTGACGATGGAAGACAGGTTGTGGAGAATTTTCTGCCGGTATTTCAGGCGATTCTCGCGGTCTATAGTTGTCTGCATGGTTAGTATAAGGTCGTCTTTTATGCATATAAGGAATAATTTAGAGGCAAAAATTGCATATTAATATGATTAAAGGTAATAGTTCCATAATCGAGAGAACACTATCCTGCCGCATTTAATATGATTTTTAATCGATTGGGGCTGTTTTTACGGATTTCTCCAGTGATAAATACCATTCAATTAGATAACGTTGTTGAGGATTTTGAAAAATTCCCAAAAATCTCCCGGTATAAACCCGTTCAATCCGGACGAATAATTCCGGAAAAGGTTCTTGGGTAGTGTATCAAAATCGTCTGTCGTGTATCAATCTTTGACACGACATATCAGGTAATACAACAACTGGAGTTGACTAAAAATGGCAAACGCATATCTGAAAATTGATATCGATACGGGAAAAGAGAAGGAAGTAAAAGCTGCACTGAAAAAGATTACCGGAGTAAAAAGTGCAGACTTTGTAACAGGATCACAGGATCTTGTGGCCCTGGTCGAAGGTAAAAATTATGAAGAGATCGTGACCAAAACGTTAGGAGAGATCCGGAAGGTGAAGGGGATAAAAAAGACGGTAACAGACTTTGTGTTTGAGTGGGCTTGATCGCCTTAACATTTTTTTTAAGTAAAAATGCCCTGATCTCCTAGGGAGCAGCAAAGGAGAACAGGGCAGTTTCACTACACGAATTTTGAGAGTATCTTAAGATTGGGATGAGGGTCCGGAAGCACTCATGGCCTTTTTCTCCAAACGAGTAATGTTGTGAAGCCAGACAATATGCCTGGCAGGCCGTTATCTTCAGCCGGATTCAGGAGCAGTCCGGACCGGGATCGCATCTTAACCATCCCGGGCTGGCGTACGGTTCGTACGGACCGGAGATACTGCGACTCACGAGTTCCCGGTTGATCTCACGTACGAATCCGAATTATGCGTTTGAAACGATCAGTATGGGTCGTACCCTGCCCATTGTGCCGGTTGCAAAATATCTCGTTGTGATGAATTCCCTGCTCAACGGAGTGATATCAGAATATGCAGAAATTATAAGTATTCATAAAAATGACATACTTAGGTAATTCACAATTGTGAACTCCGCCGGGGGCCTGACCAACAGCAGGTGTCAGTCCACAGCACGGAAACGATGAGTGCAAATACTCGTTTTTCCTTTCTGATGAGTTTACCCTTGAACATACAATTTCCTGCGGTGAGAACAGACCTCTGCTTTGCAGGAGGGAGCATCATTATGAAACTTATATCTCTGATCTCGGGAGGAATCGACTCACCGGTGGCAACGTACCTCATGATCCGTCGCGGTGTTGAGATCGTTGCAGTCCATATGGACAACCGGCCCTTTACCGATGAAAAAAATTTAGACAAGACTTTGAACCTGGTCCGGCACCTCCGGACATTGACCGGAACACCGATCAAGACCTACGTGGTTCCCCACGGACCTAACCACATCACCATTGCACGGAACTGTAACCGTCACCTGCACTGTCTTTTCTGCCGGAGAATGATGTACCGTATCGCGGAACGGATTGCAGAACGAGAAGGTGCTGACGGGATCCTGACCGGGGAATCGGTGGGGCAGGTGGCTTCGCAGACACTCCAGAATCTTTCGGTAGTGAACCGGGCCATAAAGTATCCGGTCATCCGCCCTCTCATTGGTTTTGACAAAGAAGAGATCATTACTATCGCCCGTAAGATTGGCACGTACGAGATCTCCACGCTCCCGGGCCTTTGCTGCACCATCGTTCCCAAACAACCCTCGACTGCCGCAAAGCCGGAAGATGTCCTCAATGAGGAAAGCAAAATTGATATCGATTCTCTAGTAGAAAAATCACTGGAAGGGATGTATGTATTCGGTCCTGAAGCCCTGTAAAACATCGGCCGCTTTCGAAGCAATTCCCCGGGAGCGGTTCACTCTCGACCTTGACCTGTGTGAGGACATTTTTAGAAAAGTCTGCACGATCATTACCCACGCAGGGATTATGTTGATCGTAAGCGATCAATGTGAGGTCTCGATCCACAAGGACGGAAGGCTCATCCTCAAGACCGATTCGGGAGACGTTGCCCGCGAGCAGGCCGGGCGTATTGCCGGATGGCTGGAAGGAACACCTGCGATACGAAAGCACCGGGATTCTGGATCTCTGAAAAAGTAACTCCCGTAAGCAGGAAAAAGAGAGGGGTCAACGAATTGAGGACGGAACTTTTGGATCCGGCTCCACAAATTACCTACAATCCTATATACCGTGCATAGACAGAACGGGCCATAGCCTCATCTCTGGTTCCCTTGATGATTGCCCGTCCGTCACGGAAAACTGAGATCTCTTCTGTTCCGGACCGGAAGGTGAGCATGTACGGGTGGAGACGTACCTCGCCAAGCCTTGATAACCGGAGTTCAAGATCTTCCAGAGTGATCTCCATCGGGGATGAGGGGATGATCTGGATCGCGTCTCTCCCACAGAGTGATGTTATCATCTCCCGGGAGACCGCATCCAGAAAATCCATCTGACCATGTACGCAACACGGGCAGTCCGGTCGTCTCCCAACTGCTACCCGATCGAATGTGTTCCGCCATCCATCAATATGTATCATGTACGAGATCTCATCCTTTGGGTCGAACTGTCCCGTCAGGATTTGGTACGCAAAGGTACACTCAATAGAGGCGATGAGGGGAGGCACTGTATTTAAAACTCCTGCAATGTCGCATGTCTGCAACAGGCCGGGTCCGGGGAGCGAGGGAACGAGACACCGGAAACAGGGAGTTTTGCCGGGAATGATGGGCATCACCATGCCACCGGTCCCGACGACGCCGGCATAGATCCAGGGGATGCTGTTCTTTACGCAGATATCGTTGATGAGGAAACGGGTCTGGAGGTTGTCGGTCCCGTCCATTACCACGTCCGCACCTTCAAGGAGTTTTTCGGCATTCGATATGTTGAAGTCTTTTACCTGTGCCTCAATCTCAACGGACGAATTGATCTTTTGCAGGATCTCAGCAGCGGCTACAGCCTTGGGGCGGTTCAGATCTTCCTCGCTGTACAGGATCTGCCGCTGCAGGTTATGCAGTTCAACCAGATCACGGTCGATCAAAACAACCTGTCCAATCCCCGCCCGCACCAGTGAATTGGCCACGGAACTTCCTGTTGCCCCAAGGCCCACGATGACTGCCCGACTCTCTTTGAATTTTTTTTGCCCCTCTGTCCCAATTTCGGGAAGGATGATCTGGCGGCAGTACCGGTTCTTTGTCGGATTGCGGGAATCCGGAACGGATCCGGTATCATCTTTTTCTGTGGGTATCATCCCGTCATCTCCTCTTCATCCGGTACCTGACCGGAAACGTGTTCCTCATTCCCGCCACTCCGTTCATGATCGAAAGAGTCCTGATATCTGCTCTGCACTGGTGAATGCTCCGACATATGTTCCCCGGTTTTCCGATGTTAAAAGTCCCCGGCAATTTTCCTGACGGTGTCTACGAGCAGCTCCGCATCTTCGATCGTGTTATAGCAATGCAGGCTTGCCCGAACCGTGCCATCTTTCAAGTTCAGGTGTTCCATAAGGGGCATGCAACAGTGATGGCCTGACCGTACCATAACATTTGCCTCACCGTCTAGCATGACCGCAACATCGTGGGGGTTGAGTCCCTTGACGGCAAACGAGATGACCCCGATCCGGCTGCCGGTCGGCCCGGGTCCAAAAACCTCCACGTTCTCTATACCGGTAAGTCCTTCGATAATGTACCGGGTGATCTGCTGCTCGTGGTTCCGGATATTCTCCATACCCAGCGCTTCCAGGTAATCGACAGCCCGGGCAAGACCGATGGCCCCTGAAATATTCGGGGTTCCGGCCTCGTAACGCTCGTACCCATCGGTGAGGGTGTATCCCTCAGCAGTGACCCGTTCCACGCTTCCTCCACCCACAAGAAGGGGTTCAAGGCAGGGAGTTTTCATGAAAAGGACTCCGGTACCGGTGGGACCGAGCATCTTGTGCCCTGAGAAACAGAGGAAATCGCAGCCTAAGCGTTCCACATCCACCGGCATGTGCGGGACCGACTGGGATCCGTCAACGAGAAGGAGTGTCCCATAATCCCGGCAGATTTTGGCAAACTCGCTGATGGGCACGATATTTCCCAGTACATTCGAAGTCTGGCTGATGGCAACGAGGCGGGTCTGCTTTGTGATGATCGCCTCAAGGGCGGCTGGATCCAGGGTGCCGTCCCTTGCAGGTGTCAGGAGCTGGAGATCAATGTCGTACCGGTTGCGGAGACGCATCCAGGGAAGGAGATTACTGTGATGCTCAAGGAGCGTGGCAATTACCTGATCTCCCTTCTGCCACGGGAGCCCCGATGCAACTGTATTGATTGCCTCGGTGGAATTTTTAGTTAAGACCAGTTCACCTTCCGAAGCATGAATGAATTTCCTGATCTTCAGGTGGGCATCCCGGTACTTCTGGGAGGCCTGCTGGGCGATCCGGTGGACCCCCCGGCCGGCATTTGCCCGGAACTTGTGCTCGTATTCGAGCATTGCTTCAAGGACCGGCTCCGGAGAGAGGCTCGTAGCTGCACTGTCAAGGTAACAGACTTCAGAGAGGAGAGGGAAATCCTTACGGATAGTGTCAAAAGTCATAGAACCCCGCTTTGGAATCGCTGAAAATACATCCCGGATCTCAATCCATCAATTATTACCATTGAATACCTCCGATCCGTTTCTGGCATAGTCGTGTCTGGCAATCCTTTTTGATATTTTCCTGGATATTTTCCCGGGCAGTCAGGGAGCAAAGTTCCCTGTTGAAATGATTGTACATCATATGAATTCACAATTGTTAATATCTTGCGATACTGCTGCCGGAATAACGGATATTTTTCATGCCATGAGAGCATTTCAATTCAGCCCCCGAGTACTTTCTGCTGGATCATAATGAGTGCAATAACGATGAGCAGGATTCCAAAACCTTTCTTGATATGATCCGCATGAATTCGCGGTGCAATGGACGCCCCAACATATGCTCCGATTGCCGCACCCGCCCCGTACACGATAAGAAATGGCAGGGAAATATGTCCGAGGACTGCATGGGTAGAAGCACCCGTGATGGATGTGGGAATGATCGCAAGAAGAGATGTGGCAACCGCAAAATGAACCGGAATACCAATTGCCACAAGAGCCGGGACGAAAAATGCCCCCCCGCTGGTCCCGGTAATTCCGCTCACCAGCCCTCCCATCGCCCCCCAGACCACAAGATGAAGGCAGGAAATCCGTAATGGTTCACGTTGACCTGTACCAGAAGGATTCACAGAAAAGGATGGACCCCAGGTGATCGCCGGGACGATACACAAGCGGGGAACCAGCATCTGAAGGGACATGAGAATCAGCACGAGCGCGAAAAGGACAACAAGGATCCTTGCGTCGAAATACATAGTGATGAGAGAGCCCAGCGCAGAAAAGATCATTGCGGGCAGGACCAGGAAAGCGGCAAGGGTAACGAGGACCTTCTTCTGTTGCCGGTACACGATAGTTGCGGCACAGGATGAAAAAACCATCACCGCAAGACTGGTTCCCACCGCCATCTTCGGATCAAAATTAAATATCAGCGTGAGCGTCGGGACATAGAGAAAACCTCCTCCCATCCCTATGATGGAGGCGATAAGGCCGATCCCTGCTGCAATAAAAAATGCGAAGATGGTTTCAAACACGCGGATTACTTCCTCTGGTTTATTATCGGATCATGTGCTCTCTGGCAGGCAAAAAAAATCTGCTGCATACGGTTCCTTTCAGATCCTGTCTTTTCTTTCACCCGGGACCCCGGGTTACCATTGCGGGACCGGGACAACCAATCCCATCCCGGATTTTGATCTCCATCTCTGTCATTACCCGCCGGCAACCGGGGGGAACACCGCAATATCGTCGCCACTTCCGACAAGGGTTTTTTCCGCATCGGGATTGTCAATGCGTTTCCCGTTCTGCATCAGGATCACAATCTCGCGGAATTTTCCCTGTTCATCAAAGATCAGATCATAGCCCTGCTGGTTCCTCCGGGCTACTTTCTTCACAAGGCTCTCAAGGGTAAGATCCTTTTCATCCTCTACATCAATATCAGTCCCGAGCAATTCCCGGAACCGTGCGAAAAACCGTATTCTGATACTCATTTTTTCCTGCCAGATGCTCTTGTCTTCATCTTCCCGCATGGGGGGATGCCGGGTTCCCTTGTCCATAATTCTTCTGACGTGTTTTTCCAACCTGTGCGATATGAAAGGGTGAAGGATTATGAGCTGATTTTTAGTTTCTTTATGCCGTGAGGACTATATATGTGATAATTTATCGGCAAATCTTTCCTGATCCTGCATTAACCGTATCAGGATCCTTAAGAATTCTATCCAACTGTTCAGAATTATGATCAGATCACTATCCCGTCATTATAGTGATGGGGTTCCGGATGGATCTCACGGATAAGGGATTGTTCAAAGATCGCATGTTCATCGACAGGGTGGGAGATATACCCCAGTTCATGCAGGGTACCGACAAACTTCATCGTGGAGGTAACGTATTCCCGGGGCAGGGATGCGCAATATTTCGGGGAGATGCGGTAGGTATCCAGCACAAATGCCTCATCCACCATACCGGTAGTTGTTGCCACAATGCGGGCAGCAGCACGCGGATCGTGCCGGATCAGCTCACAGGCTTCTTCGTGAGCCAAAAGAAATTGCAGGAGAAGATCTTTTTGTTCAAGCATATCTCGCATGACCACGATCCCATAACTCGGATTGAACGGCCAGAGCTTGTCCGGAGGAACCACAAGACCCGCGTTTCCATATCGCTGTGCGGTTACGGCAAGAGCGGGAGTGCCTGCAGCAGCAGCAATCTCTCCCTGAACGAGCGCATCAGAGAGAAAATCCGCCCAGGGATAATCTTTCACGGTGACATCGCAGATACCGTGTTCCCGCAGCAGTTCGTGTACGATGACATCGTGGATAGATCCTTTTGGGGGAGTACCGATCGCTTTACCGGAGAACTGGCTGAGGAACTCTGGCATATTGTTGAATGTAGCAAGAGGTTCGATCCCGGAACCGGCTATGATAACGGTTCCCTCAACATGACCGCCCGCAATGCAGGCAAGAGGGAGCCCGCGATCAATGCCGATGATGACCGGGGGGAGACCGATGAATCCAAGATCAAGAGCGCCGGCCTGCATGGCGCTGATGATGTCGGGTCCGGATGGATACAACTTCCAGCGGGCATCGATCCCGCGATCCGAAAGTGTCTGTGAACCCCTGAGCAGGAACGCGGTATGGTACATTGTCGAAAGATGACCGATACGCAGAGTGGTTTGTGCTGACATGCTTCACCCGATCCTTTTCACCACGGCATTAATCGCTTCACTGACAACGGAGAGTTCGGGGCGGAGCATCCCGACCGGGACATCTACGATCTTTTCAACGATCGATGCAAGGATCGGTGCACAGATGATGCCGGAGGCCCCGTCTTTTTCTGCCCGAGCAGCGGCAATAATACATTCCTCAAGTGAATTAGCAGAATAGCCCCGTATTCCGAACTTTTTTCCCTGGAAATCGACCTCGCGTATCTCAAGGGAATCGAGCAGGAATTTTGCTGCAATGATCGCGATGAACCGGTTCTTTTCCGGCTCTAACACCGCAACGATCTTCTTGACGGTCGAAAGTCTTGGATCCCGTTCCCCTAGCGTGACTTTATAGAGGGTGGATGTGGGAATGCCCGTGAGATCCGCAAGTTCCCGCACATTCATGTTTTTCCGTTCCAGTTCCTCGTTCAGCGCCGTGGTAAAATCCGTCTCGAAAATCCGTTTTGAAAGCATATTATCCTTTATGTATCATTTTTAAGATTATAATTGTTATTATAAGGATAATTTATTTGCAGTTTTGGGAAATTTTATCTACTGCCCGCACCATGATTCCGGTGATGCACAGCGAACAGACGTACGAGATCACGATTCTTCCCGGCAGGAACCGCGACGGAGAGATCGAAGGGTTCGACCAGATCCTCATCCGTCCCGGCGACACTATATCCATTGTAGGCCCCACCGGCTCCGGGAAATCAGCCTTCATCAACGATATTGAGGTTCTGGCACAGGATGACACCGTTACCGGACGCAGTATTCTTGTCAACGGAAACGAACCCCCGGAAGAGATGGCGCGCGACCCGGCAAGAAAACCGATTGCCCTCATCACGCAGAACACCCAGATCATTGCGGATCTGTCGGTAGGAAAGTTTCTTGCCCTGCATATCAGGGCACGGGACACGGATGCCCGGCAATTGATCGATCGCACGATTGCGCTGGCCAATGAATTTACCGGCGAGAAGATCAAGGAGTCTGTTCGCATCAGTTCACTCTCGGGTGGCCAGACCCGTTCGCTCCTTATCGCAGATGCGATCCTGGTCGGTCAGACCCCAATCCTTCTTCTCGATGAGATCGAGAATGCCGGCATTAACAAGGAGCGGGTGATTACCTGCCTCCGTGAATACCAGAAGGCAGTAATCTTTGTTACCCACGACCCGTACCTCGCCCTGATCACTGACCGCCGCATCATCATGAAGAACGGGGCGGTGTCGGCTGTGATAGAACCCAAAGGCCGCGAGAAAGAGATCGTTGCCACGGTGACCGGTATGGATGCATCTCTCTGGGATCTCCGCGAGAAGATCCGTGCCGGGGAGCTGTTCCCTGACCGGCAGACCTCTGCAAAGAAGACCGGAGTACCTGCATGAAGCTTATCATGGTAGCCGGCCCGCCCAGCGCGGGAAAGACCGCGGTTATCCGCCAGATCATCAAAAAATTCAATAAGTCCGACAAGCCCGCGTACCTCAAGATCGATGTAGTCCGGGCATTCGAAGACGAGGAACTTCGCGAGGAGTTCGGCATCCATACACGGAAGGTTTATTCCGGAGACCTCTGTCCTGACCATATGGGCATCATGATCCTCCAAGACGCCATCCAGTGGGCCGAGGGACTCAAAGCCGGTATGCTCATTGTCGAGAGCGCGGGTCTCTGCCTGCGCTGCACACCGTATACAACGCAATCGTATGGTATTGCCGTACTGCCCGCAGTCTCCGGGAGCAATTCCCCCCTCAAGATGGCACCTCTCATCGCGCTTGCCGATTCGGCAGTAGTAACAAAGACCGACCTGGTCGCCCAGGTAGAGAAGGAAGTGTTCCGGGAGTGCATCCGGAGCGTGATTCCCGCCATCGATATTATCGAGACGAACGCGATTCAGGGCACCGGTCTCCGGTTCCTGTTCCAGGCAATTGCAAAACAACCGGAGATTTCTGACGTGAAGACGATCACACTCCGGGGCACGCCCCCGCTCGGGGTCTGTACGATCTGTGTCGGCAAGAAGGAGATCGGGTGGCAGCACCACTTTGGTGTGATCCGGCCGCTGGAAGAGGCTGACAATATCTACCGGGGGGACTAGATCTTGACATGGACGCCCCCGGGCAAGGACTGTGGAGCCTGCGGAGTTGCGAGCTGTGACGATTTTGTCAAAGCGGTTAAAAAGAAAAATAAGGCAAACGAGGACTGTACGTTCTATTCCCCTGAACCTCTTGGTCCCACAGATAAGACCAGTTATTCCGGCACCGATGTGACCGGTGCGAAGTATGATTTCATCATACGGGCATTCCCCGGAGAACCCTCGGCCCGCAAGTTCGTTGTTCCCTTCCGGGCTGACCTTGTGGAGAAGTGGGATATCCAGAAAGGACATCTCGTTCTCGGTCGGCCGGCAGGTCCCGGCTGCCCCATCTACCATGCCCTCCGGGTTCTGTCGGCGAACCCGATCACCGGCGTCATTGAATGCCATACGGTCGGACCGCTCGAAGCAAGGAAGGAGCAGGGGCCGGTCCATGATGTGCAGGCGTACCATGTCCACGCCTTTGAAGGCATTGCCGAGACCGTACTCCGGCCACCAACGCTCGGCCTGCGCCAGCGTTTCCTCCCGGGGTACTGCATGATCGACCTGTCGCACACGGCGCTCGTGAACATGGTACTGAAGAAAAAAGACGGCGTGCATGTACGGGTAGAGGACATCCGTATCCTGTAAGGTCATGATACCCAAGTACCGGATCCGGTGTGTTGGCGGAAACGAGATTGTAGAAGACATCTCCCTTCTCTCCTGCCCCAAAGGACACAACTCACTGGTACGGACAGAATACTGCTGCAGGAAACTGCACCTCACGCCCCATCCGGGGATCTACCGTTACCTGGCGTGGCTCCCGGTCATCGCTCCCCTCCTCCCCTCCGGAGGACCGGTCACCTTCACCAGTGACGAACTCTCCCGCGAGCTCGGGCTCACTCATCTGTCGATCTCATTTTCCGGTTATTTTCCCGAACGGGAAGCACACCTCACCACCGGTTCATTCAAGGAATTCGAGGCATCGCCCACCATGCAGCGATTGCAGGAACTGGGGGGGAAGATTCCGGTGATCGCGTCGGCAGGCAACACCGGCAGGGCCTTTGCAGAACTGTCCGCACGGTGCAGAAGGCCGGTCGTTATTGTAATTCCTAAAAAAGCAGTCCCCCGGCTCTGGACAACAGAGCCGGCGCAGGCAATCTTCCTTGTTGCTGTGAAGGGAGATTATTCGGACGCGATCGCAATGAGTAATACTCTTGCTGCCGTTCCCGGGTGCGTGCCGGAAGGCGGTGCAAAAAACGTGGCCCGGCGGGATGGCATGGGGACGGTGATGCTCGATGCCGCCGTAACAACCGGCAGGATTCCCGATCACTATTTCCAGGCAGTAGGCAGCGGTACCGGGGCGATCGCTGCATGGGAAGCTGCGATGAGGCTTATTGGCGATGGCTCGTACGGGAACCGGCTGCCCTGCCTCCACCTTGCCCAGAACGAACCCTTCACCCCCATGGTATCGGCATGGGCAGCCCGGCGGCGTGAGATCATTCCGGAGGTGGATATGCCCGATGCGATACACTGCATCGGGAAGGTCATGTCCGATGTGCTGACAAATCGTAACCCTCCGTACAGTATCCAGGGCGGACTCTTCGATGCATTGCAGGCAACGCAGGGACACATGTACGGTGTCCCGAATGTTGCAGGGACAGAAGCGGAGAAGCTGATCCGTGACACCGTGGGAATCGATCCCGATCCTGCGGCTGCAATTGCCACGGCGGCACTGGTCGAGGCAGTGGAAAGGGATATTATCGGGCCCGATGATCATATTCTCCTGAACCTTACCGGCGGGGGATATGAACGGATTCGCGAGGATTTTACTCTCCATACGGTCAGTCCCTCCGCGATCATGCGTCCGGATGAACCACGGGAAGCACTCGCTGCACAACTCACAGAATGGATCAGGCACCATGGATGAGAACCAGATCATAAACGAACTGAAGACACAGGGAATAGATCTTGTCAGTGCTATCCCCTGCGACCGGGCAAAAGGACTCTTCTTTAAACTGCCGGAAGAGTTCCGGCATATCGGCCTGACCCGGGAAGAAGATGGCGTTGGGATTTCTGCGGGGGCATATCTTGCCGGTGCACGCCCCCTGGTTGCACTCCAGAGTTCCGGTCTTGGGAATATGTTCAACGCGATCCTGTCGCTTACCTCAACATTTGGTCTGCCGCTCCCGATCCTCGCAAGCTGGCGCGGGGGAGAGAACGAGGTAATTCCGGCACAGATCCCGTTCAACCGCCCGCTCCCGAAAATCCTGTCTGCGGCCGGAATCCCGTACACAATCATCTCTGATCCTGACAGGCCGGAAGTGATAGGCAACGCTGTTTCTGATGCATTTGCCAAAAAGACCCCGCATGTCATCCTTGTTCCCCAGGACTGCCTTTTTGAAACTGCGTGCAGTGCGACCTGTTCGTCTCCTGCAAACTCCCGTCCGTTTTCCCTGTCCTATGAACGGGACTGGCGTATACCGGTAATGACGCGATACGATGCAATCAGGAAAATTGCCCGCCATGTAACCGATGAAGTGCTGGTCTCAAATATCGGCGTTCCCTCAAAGGAACTCCATGCGGTAAACGACCGCGATGAAAACTTCTACATGCTGGGAAGTTACACCCAGGCCTCCGCTATTGGTCTTGGTATTGCCAACGTACGACCGGATAAACGGGTGATCGTGCTTGATGGTGACGGGAGCCTTCTGGGATCATCCATCCTTCCCGTAATTGCCGGAACAGCGCCGGAAAACCTGACCATTGTCGCACTTGACAACGGGGTCTTTGGCAGTACCGGTAACCAGCCCCGGCCCGGCGCCGATACCGCTGATCTCCGGCTGATGGCTATTGCCGCAGGGTTTGAATATACCTGGACCGTGCACGAGCCAAAGGAGCTGGAATCCGCTTTCTTTGCTTCGGCAGAGAACGGACCTTCGTTCATCCATGTCCGGATCAATCCCGGAAACCGGGATGTGCCGAACATTCCCCTCAGCCCAGTACAGATACGGGACCGGTTTCAATCTGTGTTTTCCTCTTCAAAGGAATAAATCTGGTTTTTTTTAGAAAATCTGCCGGAAAAAAGTATTAGCCGGGGGGTGACGACTCCCCGGGTATCACAGCGGGTGCGTGCTGTATGTTGAATGAGGCGATATGTTCCGTTATGTGTATTTAACATGGCGGGTGTGTGTGAATCTGTCTGACACGTATGGATCGAGGACGTGAGATCAGGATATTCTCGTCATGGACACATACCATGGACAGCAGCTCGTCTTCGGATTATACGGGATGCGGTTCGTGGGGTGCCTGTCCTTGTCAGCTCCGATTGACGACAATACTGCCCGGAGCTCCGGATACCGCTGAACCGCTCTACCGGCCTTACCGGCGATATGCCGGAGAAGGCACGGGCAGCGGTGCCGGATACGTCCGGGTCAGCTGCGGGTTTTGCGATATTTCCGTTGGGTGTGTTCATGCCTGTTTTCCTGTTCACGCTTGTGAACACACAGTATGATGCAGGCAGCATAATATACCCTGATTTTGCAACAAATTTTGCCGTATTGCCGCGAAATTCTTATCTTCATGAGCGTATCTTACCCCAGAAAATTCAGGATTTATACCCGGGCTTTTGCTGGAAACCAAGGTATAATATCTGACCCCGACAATTAACAATTGTGAAGTACCGGAAATACCGCAACTCTGTGCGGAATTATTTCCGGATTCGTTAGAGGGAAAAACCATGACAAAGATTCATGACAATATCACGGCAACGATTGGCAATACACCACTCGTGCGACTGAACCGAGTCACCCGCGGCGCGGGTGCAACAGTCATTGCCAAGCTTGAATCCTTCAACCCGATGAGCAGTGTGAAGGACCGTATCGGCGTTGCAATGATCGATGAAGCTGAGAAGCGGGGATTGATCAACAAGGACACGATAATTCTTGAAGCAACGAGCGGTAATACCGGTGTTGCCCTTGCGTTTGTAAGCGCAGCCCGGGGGTACAAGTTCACGCTGGTGATGCCGGAGACCATGACCGTAGAGCGACGGAAACTTGCAAAGGCATTCGGTGCAGAGATTGTTCTCACACCCGGCGCTGAAGGGATGAAAGGAGCAGTAAGTACTGCTGAGAAGATGGCAGCAGAAAACCCGAAGTACTTCTACATTCCCCAGCAGTTCAACAACCCGGCCAATCCGGCAATCCACCGTAAGACAACGGCAGAAGAGATCTGGCGTGATACTGACGGGCAGATAGATATCCTCGTTGCCGGTGTGGGAACCGGAGGGACTATCACCGGTATCGCAGATGTGATCAAGAAAAGAAAACCTTCATTCCGCGCCATCGCTGTGGAACCCGATGCTTCCCCGGTTCTCTCCGGGGGATCGCCCGGCCCCCATCGCATCCAGGGTATCGGCGCAGGTTTTGTCCCTGCGGTGCTCCAGCGCGATCTGGTCGACGAAATTATCCGTGTAAAAAATGAGGATGCATTCGAGACTACCCGAAGACTTGCAAAAGAAGAAGGCATCCTTGCCGGGATCTCCGGCGGGGCTGCAACCTTTGCAGCGCTTGCTGTTGCAGCACGTCCTGAGAATAAGGGCAGGATGATTGTCGTTATCCTGCCGGATACGGGAGAACGGTACTTGAGTATCCCGGATCTTTTTGAAGCATAAGGGAGTTGACCATGGTTTTCGATCACCTGCGGGAAGATATACGGGCAATCTTTTCCAAGGATCCTGCGGCCCGCTCAACGCTTGAGATCCTTTTCTGTTACCCCGGGCTCCACGCTCTCTGGTTTCACCGGAGAGCCCGCTGGCTCTGGATTCATAACTGGAAGTTCTGGGCAAGGTTCCTTTCCCACATCAGCAGGTTCTTAACCGGCATTGAGATCCATCCCGGAGCACAGCTGGGGCGGAGGGTGGTTATCGACCACGGCATGGGCGTTGTTATCGGCGAGACCGCTGAGGTTGGCAACGATGTCCTCATTTACATGGGGGTAGTACTGGGCGGTACGGCTCTTGACAAAGTCAAGCGGCATCCAACGATTGATGACAACGTCATCATCGGCTCTGGTGCAACCATTCTTGGTCCCATCCGGATTGGGAAAGGGGCAAAAGTCGGTGCCGGTTCGGTCGTGGTCCGGTCCGTACCCGACGGTGCAACCGTTGTTGGTGTACCGGGCAGGATTGCCGGGCCGGAACCCGGGGAAGCGGAAGAAGTAATTGAAGAGGTCATGCCCGATCCCGTACTCCGGGTGATAAGCCGGCTGCTGGACCGTCAGAACCAGGTCGAAGAGCGGCTTCGCACCATTGAGCAGACCCGGCCCGGCCAGGAATCCGCATTGGTTCAGCAGGATATCAACTGCGTGAACCAGATCCGCGAGGCATTGAAGGAAGTGCTTGATCCTGAGGTTGGTATCGATATTGTTGACCTCGGGCTCATCAAGGAGATCCGGGTGAAGGGCAAGAGCGCGGAGATCGACATGGTCCTCACGTGCAAGGCCTGCCCCCTCTCCGATCACCTGTCTGATCAGGTCCGTCGCAGGACGATCGGGATCTGCGGGATCGAGAACGTGACCGTGAACGTACTGGACGAACCATGGAACTGGGACCGGTATGTGAAACAGCGGGGCAATCTCCGGCTGATCTGATACAGATCTGTAACGGCGAACCCACCCGCCGGTCCTTTTTTTATTCGGTCTTTTAAACCTGCGGATAGCGGTAAAAATCACGATTGTGATTTCTTTTATCAACTCATATCTCCAACATCGTAGGATACGTGCGGGAGCCGGCAACTCTGGTCCAGCCACCAGACCATTCCCGCAGATCCGTAAGTCCGGCATGTAAGTAAAGGAGAAACCTCATGGAATTAGCAGAACTCAGGCATGGCACCGAACTCCTCAAGCGGGGATTTGCCGCTATGCAGAAAGGCGGTGTGATCATGGATGTCGTGAACGCCGAGCAGGCACGGATCGCAGAAGAAGCCGGTGCCGTTGCGGTGATGTCTTTAGAACGCGTGCCATCCGATATCCGGAAGGCCGGCGGGGTTGCCCGCATGGCAGATCCTGAGAAGGTGATCGAGATCATTGAGGCAGTCTCTATTCCCGTGATGGGCAAGGTGCGGATCGGCCATTTTGTCGAGGCACAAATACTGGAGGTGCTCGGCGTGGACATGATCGATGAAAGCGAAGTTCTCACCCCGGCTGATGAGGAGTTTCACATCGAGAAGACAAAGTTCACCGTCCCGTTCGTCTGCGGTGCCCGTAACCTTGGAGAGGCGCTCCGCCGCATCAACGAAGGTGCAGCTATGATCCGCACGAAAGGCGAGGCCGGCACCGGCAATGTGGTTGAGGCCGTACGCCACATGCGGGCGATCCAGGGAGGCATCCGGACGATCCGTAAACTCGAACCGCAAGAACTTGTCGCATATGCCCGCGAGATCGAAGCCCCGGTGGAGCTGCTCATCGAGACCGCGACCCGGGGCCGGCTGCCGGTCGTGAACTTCTCGGCCGGTGGCATAGCCACTCCTGCCGATGCAGCTCTCATGATGCAGCTGGGCGCGGACGGGGTATTCGTGGGCTCGGGAATATTCAAGTCTGAGAACCCGGCCCGCCGGGCGAAAGCCATTGTCGAGTCAGTAAACCATTTCACAGATGCCACAATCATTGCAAACGCGAGCAAGAGTCTCGGGGAAGCGATGCCCGGGCTGGACGTGCACCTGCTGACAAAGGAAGAGACGCTTGCGACACGGGGGAGATGATATCTCGTTTGAAACAGACCATTCCCATGAGGATACGCTCCTTTTGGTTTTTGTCAGGGATATATGACTCGGACGGACGTTGAAGAAGGAATCTGATGCACGATGGGGATTGAATGATTAATCCTCTTTTTGTGCTATTGATTGGTATTGGAGAATTCGTACAGCGGAGTAATTGGTTAGTTAATAATTCGAATTTAAATGCCCATATTTTATAGTTAAGGATTATAGGTATCCGAAAAAAGACTTGAATTATTTTAAATCAAAAATCGTATAAAATGAATTAATACCTCAATGACCGTTATGATTAATTGGTACAATGTGGGACGAAGGATTACTTGACGAACAAAAAATTGCAGCATCACATTGCGGCTCTCATGCATGTTTATTAGCGGGTCCGGGAACAGGTAAAACGCGTACTCTGCAAAGACACGTTGTTTTTTTAATTAATGAAAAAAATGTCCCACCAAACCAAATTCTTGCATTAACATTTACGCGAGCAGCTGCTTTCGAATTAAGAAAAAGAATTGCGGAGATAATTGGAGAAGAACATGCATTACCTCGGGTATCAACAATACACTCTTTCGCATTAAGACAAATATTAAAAAATGCTGATACAATCCAATCAATCCCAAAACCACTGCGAATTGCTGACGATTGGGAAGAGAGAAATATTATTTTTGAAGATCTGAAGGATATTCTGAGTTCCGATATCAAAACAATTTCAAAAAAATTTAATCTTTTATCAGCTGATTGGCAAACCTTGGATGCCGAAAAAGAAAGATGGGAGGAAAGGTTCCCTGATCCGACTTTTTTAGGGGCATGGCATCAACATAGAAAAATTTACGGTTATACATTACGGGAAGAACTGGTTTATCAACTAAAAAGATCGCTTGAGCAGACGGATAATTTCTCTTTGGAATCGGATTATTTGCATTTATTAGTTGATGAATATCAGGATCTGAATCGCTGTGATATGGGGATCGTCTTCGCTTTGAGGGACCGAGGGATGGAAGTCTATGCAGCTGGTGATGATGATCAAAGCATATATGGTTTCAGATTTGCTCTACCAAAAGGAATACGACGGTTTAATGAAGATTTTGATCCTTCACAATTTTTAACTCTGAAAATATGCGTAAGATGCGATAAAAATATTATCAGACTTGCAACATTTGTTGCAAATTTAGATCCTTCACGGATTAAAAAGCCATTGAACCCAATGCCTGATGCTTCAACAGGAGCAGTCCATATTCTTAGATTTGAAGATCAAGATAATGAGGCAAAAGGTATTGCCACAATTTGTAATTATTTAATCAAGAAAAAAGGGATTCCACCCAATGAAATTTTTATTTTAACACGTAGTGATCGCCATGGACTATTCTCATCAAATATCAGAGATGCCTTAGTGTCCCGAGATCTTCCCGTAACGGTTCCAGATACGGATTCAATTCTTGATACAGATGAAGGTAGAAAGTTTATTGCACTTCTAAATTTATTAGAAAATCCTGAAGACAATTTGGCATTAAGAACGATTCTTCATATTGAACGAAACAGAATTGGTAAAAAATCATACGCAAAAATCTACGAATTAGCAAATCAAGTGGGAATTACTTTTTCGCAAGCCGCGTATAAAATTCAACACGATTCAAATTTGATTCCAAGGGACGGGAAAAAAATTGCAGGGGCAATAGATTTTATTAATAAAAAAATTTCGATACACACAAAAATGATCGAACTCTTTGAAAGATCAGTTGATAGAGACGAAATTTTTGAATCGCTTATCCATTTTGTCGAAGACATTATTCCAGATAGCGAAAATAAATCAAAACTCACAAAATATATAAAAACTGTAATTGATGAAACCGATCCCTCTGATTTTAAGAATCTAATTCAGATATTGTCCGCGACGGTAAATGAGATTGAACAGGCACTTGATCCGGAAAAGATCAATATTATGACAATGCATAAGGCCAAAGGTCTTACCGCAACAGCAGTGATCCTTGCAGCATGCGAAGATGAGTACATTCCTGGAAGACAAACCGAAGAGATGGAAGGGGATGAAAGACGTTTGTTGTACGTATCATTATCAAGAGCAAAGAAATTTTTATACATAACATATTGTAATCAGAGAACCGGGCAACAAACTCATACAGGTCGCAGTTTTGGAAATGCAAAACGGACATTAACACGGTTTTTGTGGGATGCACCAAACAAGCCTTTAAGCGGGCAGAAATACGTAGAAAAATTAAAAATTTAATTTTTCGCATCCATAGACACAAACTTGGATTCGGATTCATAAAATATTCTAATAATTTTGCCCAGATGATAAATAAAACCGTAAAAAGACTAACACAAGATAAAATTTAATAATTTACTCGATTTTAGGAATTATTATTTCACGTATTGCAGATTTCATGATTATTATTTTATCTTCTTCGGTGGGGAGGATTACAGTATAACTATTCTCATTTTCGTCAATAATGTACGCATCTTTTAAAAAGGGTGGATTTCTAAAATTAGGAGATCTTGAATAATTTTGTTCTTCATTTAATTTTATAATACATTTTTCATTGGGTAAATTTTGGAAACGTTTTGTCCAAAAGTACATCAGTAATAGTGTAATCTCCAAAAAAATGAGTAATAAAAAATCAAAATCCAAAGAATACCCTAAGTAAGCAACCAAGATAGTTAAAATAAAAATATACGAAGAAATACTATCATTTTTGTCAGTCTTTTTTACTTCATTGAATTTTTCTATTGCTTCGTAATTTTCAAAATTCTTCCGATAATAATAAGGCAATGGTATCAAAATTATCACATTAATCCACCCTATTGTTAAGGGAAGTAATTGTTTGACAATATCAAAATCCATTTTTATTACCTCTACAATTATTGCGAATAAAGTGTAAATTGCGGTGAAAACCCATAAATTTACGAAAAATCCGAAATATTTCTTTTGAGTTTCTCCATATTTTTTTGAATTTCTATCATCTCCCAACATTTCGAAAAAATGTGCATAAACGATAATTGCTCCCAATAATCCAATTGCTATAGAGATTTTTTCTAATGAGAAGGATGCATTACTTGACAATGTACATGAGTTGATTGGACAATTGAGAGTATACGAAACATTATCGTAAAAAAAAGATGCAATATTTTGTAATTGCAGTGTTTCAGGATTGATAGCAACTTTATTTGTCCAGATTAAACCAACCAAAACAATAAGAGCAATAAAAAATTCCAAGATAACAATTTTATTAATTAACTCAATTCTTGTTTTTATTTTTTCGAAAGACCATGTTTCGTATTTCTTTAGATCATTCTCGACAGAATTTTTCTTATCCTTATTAAAGAAGATATCAATAACAACATAGTAAATTATAATTGCAATAGATGCGATCGCTAAAAGCAATAGTAAAAGGATACTCAATAGAACGAAAATTGCGGTTACTAATGAAATTATTTCGGGATCCATATTTCTAACGATAATTGTCCTTCAGTTCAATAAATCATCTGCTTTCATTTTTATCGCCCTATCCTAAATATCCCAAAGGAAATATGAATCTTCCAAAGCTTGGACCCCAGATTTTATAGGGCTATATCTGCTACTTCATGTAGAGGCATGGCAGCGAGCGGATTATTTCCCCGCACCCAAAAATGAGTGCCGGGCGAACTACTCATCCACTGGTAGGGGATCCCCCCTCTCATCTGGAAGGGAGGTGGGGCCCCCTCATGTGCCCGGAGGGGTACCCACCCCCCATGTCTGTCCTAACCAAATATTTACAAAAATTTCAGGCACTTTTTGCCGCAAACCTGATCCCTTATTTTCCCCGGCGTCAACCGTATAGAGAATGAAGCCTGCAACGCCCGGTACCCCTCCGTTGTCACGGAACAACACCATAACCCGGTTTTTTTCCACCCATCCCT